>ERZ791926.7-NODE-7-length-306944-cov-18.034566_pt1 | contig 306944 bp, 257 predicted proteins | sample MGYA00510131_ERZ791926 | MGnify/ENA primary metagenome ERZ791926 (study PRJEB30046, sample SAMN00792052) | human gut metagenome | study: EMG produced TPA metagenomics assembly of the A metagenome-wide association study of gut microbiota in type 2...
TGTAGAACACTGCCATCAGTGAAATTGTAACAATTTTTATTATCATCGTGTACCTCCAAATTCCGACTTATCAAACTCTTTTTATTTCTGCTGAATCATCTTAAAATGCTCCAATGCCTCCACAATTGCTCTCTCTTTATCTTCCGGACACTGTGGTTGCCTACTGTCTTCATTTTTAGGTAAATTATAATTCTTTCCAACCTCAATTCCGCATTTTCTCTTTATCTGTGAAATATACAGATTGGAAACCTTCATTCCGGCATTATGTTCTGCCACATACTTCTTTATCTCATCATATGTTGCCTTGGTCTCTGCTGATGTTATATCCATATCATCAAGTTCAATCGTGACATTAATGTAATCATCTGGCTTTTGTTTCAGTTAGGACAAAAGAACAACTGTTTCTATATGCACACTATGTCCAAACTGGTCTACCGGCTGGACTTTCTTTACGGCGTAGCCGTTGGCACTTAAAAATTTTAAATCACGCGCCAGTGTCGCCGAGTCGCAGCTTACGTAGACGATCCGCTGTGGCTGCATTTTCACAATCGTTTCAAGCAGTATTTCCTCGCAGCCCTTTCTTGGCGGGTCTACAACAACCACGTCCGGGTGGATACTCTTACCGGCTTCCGAATCCTGCACCTGCTTTAGGGCTTTTTCATAAAATGCCGGTACGACTTCTTCTGCCTTACCCACGAAAAACTCTGCATTGTCAATACCGTTGCGCTTTGCATTATTGCGGGCATCTTCAATTGCCTGCGGCACGATTTCCACACCGTATACCTTCCGTGCATTTTTTGCAAGAAATAACGAAATTGTACCGATACCACAGTACAAATCCCACACCGTTTCACTGCCGGTCAGCCCCGCATATTCAAGTGCCTTTGCATACAGCTTTTCCGTCTGCATCGGATTAACCTGAAAGAAAGACTGTGGTGAAATCTGATATTTGACATCACCGATAAAATCTTCAATATACGGCTGTCCCCACAGCACCTCGCTTTTTTTGCCAAGAATCACATTCGTCTTTTCCGTGTTGAAATTCACCATCACCGAAGTCATGCCGTCCATTTCACGCAGCGATTCTATGAGCTGTTCTGCATTTTTTAAGCAGGAAGCCTTAGCCGCATTGACAATCAGACAGACCATAATTTCTTTGGTATGATAACCGGTACGGATTAAAATATGGCGCACAATCCCGCTGTGGCGTTCCTCATTGTACGGGCGAATCTGGTTTTTCTGCATATACGCTTTGACTTTGCGAAGAATTGCCGCGTTTTCCGGTGCGCCGATACAGCAGTCTGTCTGCTCCACAATATGATGTGTTCTTCCGGCATAAAATCCGATGACAATATTGCCATCCTTATCTTCCCCGACCGGAAACTGTGCCTTATTACGGTATGCATACGGTGTTTCCATGCCGATTACAGGACACATTTCAAATCCGGTAAGCCCGCCGATACGCTCTAAATTGTTCTGAACCATTTTCTGTTTAAAGGCAAGCTGTGCTTCATAGCGCATTTCCTGAATCTGACAGCCGCCGCACTGCCTTGCGACCGGACATTTCGGCTCTACACGGTCTTTAGACGGTGTAAGCACTTTCATCAGTCTTGCATAGCCATAATTTTTCTTTAATTTCATAATTTTGGCTTCGATAACATCGCCGACAATGGCATCTTTTACAAAAAATGTAAATCCGTCCGCTTTTCCGATGCCTTCGCCGCCCGTTCCGATATCCTCAATGTGCAGTGTCACACAATCGTCTTTTTTAAATTCGCTTTTCACATTTACCTCTACAGTGTCTTTTTGATATTTGCATCCAGCCACCGGTTAAAACCAAGCCATTCGTTGGTGTCTTTGGCTTCCAGTGCCTCTTTAAACGTTTCCATTTTGGCATCCATATTGTCTGCCATAGACAATGCTACCGCTTCCATAATACACGGTTTCTTTGGAGAACCGTATTCAAGCTCGCCGTGATGGGATAAAATACAGTGTCCGACTTCGGAAGCCAACACCGGCGGAAAACCTTCAATGCCTGCAATCTTTTGTTGAATCATTTCATAACCCATTACAATATGTCCGAGGAAATTACCCTCGTCCGTATAATCGTTCTTTGGGAACGGTGCGAGTTCCTTTACTTTTCCGGCATCGTGAAGCGCCGCACATGTAATCAGTAAATCGCGGTTTAAAAACGGATAATTTTCCGCAATCTTTACACACAGTCTGGTTACACTTAAACTATGCTCTAATAATCCGCCCAAAAAGCCGTGGTGTACCGTCTTTCCTGCCGCGATACTCTTAAATTTTGCAATAAAATCCGCATCGTCTGTAAAAAAACTCTTTAACAGTGCCGAAAGATACTCATTCTTCACACTGCCTGTATACTGCATGAGTTCTGTATACATTTCTTCGATATCATACTTAGAACATGGAATATAATCAGACGGAACATATTCTCCTTCGTCTGCCTTGCGGATTCTTTCAATCTTTAACTGTAATGCGCCGTTAAAGCTGATAACCTGTCCCGTTACTGCAACATAATCCATGGCATCAAAGTCACAGATACCGCCGGAAGACGGGTCCCATATTTTGGAATCCATTTGTCCGGTCTTATCCTGAAGCATCACATTTTCATATTCTTTTCCTGACTTTGTGAGTGCTGTTGATTTGGACTTACAAAGGTAAACATCGGAGATTCTGTCTCCGTCCTTAAATTTTTCAATAAAATGCATAATCTGCCCTTTCCTTTTCTCATTTCTCCTGCCGCCAGCCGGATTATATGCTTTATTTCACCGCAATTACGGCGTTAAATGTCATATCCTTATATTCATCCCCGCCAAACCGTTTGGCTGTAATAGAAATCTGCTGACCGCTTTCACACTGATATAGTTTCTCACTAAATGCCTGAATTGTCAAAACCATATTTCCGTCAATCCCGGTAATAATATCCCCCGGCTGGATTCCCGCCGCATATGCCGGAGAGTCCAGTTCAATATCCGTTACGTAAATTCCCACCGGCAGTCCATAGCGCGTTGCCATTGTACCGGTTACATTCTGCCCTTTAATGCCGAAATATACCGGGCTGTTTCCGTTAGATAATTCCTGTATCATTGATTTTAAATCCGAAATGCCAAGCACTGAAAATGTCGTCTTTGTATTCTTCATGGAAATGCCGACAACATTTCCCTTCATATTAAAAAGATAACCGTAATCGCCTTCTATGCCCGCAAGTCCCGTGCTGATAATCTCATAGCTGTTATCGACACCGCTTTTTGTTGAAATGCCTGAAACCATGCCGTAATCAATCGTCTTATTCTGTCCGTAAAGCCTGCCTGCCGCAACGACAATATCCCCCTGCTGTATGCTGTAAGAGTTGTCTAACTGCGCTGTTACAATCGAACTTCTTTCTTTGGACGGAATCTGCGATTCCTTGACACTGACAATCGCAATGCCGGTATCCGTATCGCTTCCAACCAGCTCGGCATCGACTTCTGTCGCTTTTGAAACCTTTACGACCAGTGACGACGAATCACGCACAACCGCCGCATTGGTCAAAATAATATATTCTGAATTGACTTGTCCGATTACAAGTCCGACCGTTTCTGTCGCACTCTGTGTTTCCGTCAGGATATTTCCCATATCGGTCTTATAGACGTCAATTAATACCAGTGATTTAATCGCCGCCGTAGCAACATTTTTTAAAGCTGCCGCATCGGTTGTCTGTAACACTGCCTCATAATTGTCATCGGCTGTCGTTTCTTTTGTTTCCGTATTATCCTGTTCTTCACTCGGATATTCATCCTTTTCAATGGTCAGAATTTCTTTGTCCGTATTCCTCTGAACCATTCTTTTTTCCAATGCCGGATATACAAGAAGCATCACACCGCTTGCAATCAGACCAAACAGCACTGCCGCCGCAAAAAACTTTGCCGCGCGGATTAGTCTGCGGTACTTCACGGACGGCTTGGGTACGATTTTTTCCGTATATAAAGCAAAGGAGTCTTCTTCCTTGTGTTCTGTGTTTCCCATTTTTTCTGTCACCATAACCTAACTTTTATTGAACTGCAAAATTAATTTTATTATAACGGACAGTTATGAACAATTTATGACCTACTTGTAAATTCTTATATCCATAGTAGAATTTTTGTTTCAAATGCGGTACAATAAAATGGAATCTGTGCCGGAAATGCCACAGATTCCGTGTCTGCAAGACCCTGCATTTCCGGATTGGAGAAATGAATGAATTACAAGTCTTTAACGACTCTTGAATATGATAAAATTATTGACCGCTTAGTATCTTTTGCGGCTTCCGATAAAGCAAAGGAACGCTTAAAAAAGCTGGTGCCGATGACGGACATCCACGATATTAACGCTGCTCTTTCAGAAACCAGTGATGCCCTTTCCCGTGTCTATGCAAAGGGGGCTGTTTCTTTTGGCGGTGTACATGATGTCGGCGCTTCCGTAAAACGTCTTGAAATCGGCAGCTCCTTAAATACGGTAGAGTTACTGCATATCAGTTCCCTGCTGACCGCGGCGGCAAGGGTAAAAAATTATTACGAAGATACCACCGATTCCTTAACGGGATATTTTCATGCACTTGAACCGCTGACACCGTTAAATACAGAAATTAAGCGCTGTATTCTCTCAGAAGATGAAATCAGCGATGATGCCAGTGCAAATCTGCGCAGTATCCGCCGTCAGAAGGTGCTTGCCGCTGAACGGATTCACACCGAATTAAATAAGATGTTAAATTCATCTTCCGTGCGTAACTGCTTACAGGATTTTGTCATCACCTCACGCTCCGGCAGATACTGTCTTCCGGTCAAAGCCGAATACAAATCGCAGGTACCCGGCATGGTGCATGACCAGTCTGCAACCGGTTCAACTCTTTTTATCGAACCGGCGGCGGTTGTCAAATTAAACAATGATATCCGCGAGCTTGAATTAAAGGAACAGGCTGAAATTGAAGCCATTCTTGCAGAATTAAGTGCAAAGGCATCTGAATTTACCGATGAACTGTTAACGGATTTCCAGGTACTGACTACGCTGGATTTCATTTTTGCAAAGGCACAGATGTCCAAGCAATATAAATGCAGCTGCCCGGTTATGAATACCAACAATTATATCAATATTAAAAAGGGACGTCACCCGCTGATTGACCCGCATAAGGTTGTGCCAATTGACATTTATTTAGGAAAGAATTTTAATCTGCTTATTATCACTGGTCCGAATACCGGCGGTAAAACGGTTTCTTTAAAAACCGTGGGACTGCTGACCTTAATGGCGCAGTCCGGTCTGCACATTCCGGCTCTCGACCACTCCGAGCTTGCCGTATTTGACAATGTATTTGCCGATATCGGCGACGAACAGAGCATTGAGCAGAGTTTAAGTACATTTTCTTCCCATATGACAAACACCGTCAGCATTTTAAAGGAAGCCGATGCACACAGCCTGATTTTATTTGATGAAATCGGTGCGGGAACAGACCCGACAGAAGGTGCGGCACTTGCCATTTCCATTTTAAATGATTTGCACAAACGCGGCATTACAACCATGGCGACCACACATTACAGCGAGATTAAGGTGTATGCACTCACCACGGACGGCGTGGAAAATGCCTGCTGTGAATTTGACGTGGAATCCCTGCGTCCAACCTACCGCTTATTAATCGGTATTCCGGGAAAAAGTAACGCTTTTGCGATTTCCAAAAAGCTCGGTCTGCCCGATTATATTATTAAAGATGCTTCTGCCCGCATGGATGCCGATGACGTACAGTTTGAAGACCTGCTCTCCGATTTGGAGCATAGCCGCGTTACGATTGAAAAAGAACGTGCCGAAATCAATGCCTATAAGCAGGAAATCCAGCAGTTAAAGGACGAATTAAAGACAAAATCCGACCGGTTAGATGAACGCCGCGACAAAATTTTGCGCAAAGCCAACGAAGAAGCGGCGGCGATTTTAAAAGATGCCAAAGAATATGCCGACCAGACGATTAAGACGATGAACAAGCACGGCATGACCGTAAAAGAACTGGAAAAACAGCGCAGTGCCATCCGTGACAAGATGAATAAACGTCAGGAAAAACTTTCCGTCCAGGCAGCAAAGCCGAAAGCACATAAGGCACACGACATTTCCGAATTTAAAGTCGGCACACATGTGCGCGTTCTAAGCATGAACTTAATCGGCACCGTGACCGCACCGCCAAGTCCGAAGGGCGAAATCACCGTACAGATGGGCAGTTTAAGCACCAAGACAAAAATCAATAACTTAGAGATTCTTGTCGGCTACAAAGACCCGGAAGAAGCTAAAAAAGCACCGAAGGGGGCTGGCGGCTCCGGCAAAATCAAGATGTCCAAGGCGGCTTCGATTTCCCATGAAATCAATCTTTTGGGACTGACCGTTGACGAAGCGGTTGCCAAACTGGACAAATATTTAGACGATGCGTACATTTCAAGGATTCCGCAGGTACGCATTGTACACGGAAAAGGCACCGGTGCGCTGCGAAACGGCGTTACCGCCTACCTGCGCGGTGTTCCTTATATCAAGTCGTTCCGTCTCGGCGAAATCGGCGAGGGCGACACCGGTGTAACCATTGTAGATTTTAAATAAAAGGGGGGATTTTTACATGGCGACAAAACAAAAAATACTGATTGTTGACGATGACGAAAATATTGCAGAACTCATTTCTCTTTATCTGACAAAAGAATGTTTTGAAACAAAGATTGTTTATGACGGCGAAAGTGCCCTGCTCCAGCTTGACACTTTCCGCCCGAACCTCATTTTACTGGACTTAATGCTTCCGGGTATTGACGGCTATCAAGTCTGCCGTGAAATCCGTAAGTCCAACAATGTACCGATTATCATGCTATCCGCCAAGGGCGAAACCTTTGATAAGGTACTCGGACTGGAACTGGGGGCTGATGATTATATTATCAAGCCGTTTGAAACAAAGGAGCTGGTTGCCCGCGTCAAGGCAGTTTTACGCCGCTACCAAATGCCGGCGGAATCCGCGCCGGTCGGTGCAACTGTGCAGTGCGTGGAATACCCGGATCTGATTATCAATCTCAGCAATTATTCCGTACAATACTGCGGAAAGACGGTGGAAATGCCGCCGAAGGAACTGGAACTGCTCTACTTTCTGGCTTCTTCGCCGAATCAGGTCTTTACAAGGGAACAGCTTTTAGACCACATCTGGGGTTATGAATATATCGGAGATACCCGGACGGTCGATGTCCATATCAAGCGAATCCGTGAAAAAATCAAAGACCACGCAAACTGGTCGATTGAAACGGTATGGGGCATCGGTTACAAGTTCGTAACACGCCGGTAATCCACAAAGATGAAATAAAACCGTCATAACACCGGAAAGGATTGTTTTCAATTATGAAATTTAATCTTTTAACCAAATACCTTTTTGTCTATGCGGCAGTTGCCCTGCTCGGCTTTTTAGGCGTGACTTTTATCAGCTACCGCATCGACTATGCAAAGGTTTACAACTACTATACAGATGCCCTGTACAAGCAGGCACTGTCGATTTCAAGTGAATACGCCGATGACTATTTCAGCGAGGAGCACCTGCGTATCGTTGAAACCGAATTAAGAACCGTTGCCCTGCTCAACGATACACGCATTATGTTTATCGACACCGCAGGCAATATCATTTTGGATACAGCTTATGCACAGGAACATAACACAAAAGATATTTTATACACCATTAATGGCTTTGATTATACCAGTCTGGGGACAAAACACACGCAGACCGGCGATTTTTACGGTATGCTTGACTGTACCTGTTTAAGTGTCTTCGCACCGATAACCAGCTCCTTTACGATGAAAGGCTATGTGGTTGTGCATTTAGATGAAAATGTGATTACCGGTAATGTATACACAACCTTTAATACCAACTACATCACACTGGTTATGGTAATGCTTTTAAGCCTCAGCTTTATCGCACTGTACTTTGTCCAGATTCACAAACCGCTCAACGGCATTATCAAAGCGACAAAGGAATACGGAAAAGGAAATCTCGCCTATAAAATTGATGTCAAAAATGATATTGATGAAATCGGACGGCTGTCCGCTTCCTTAAATTATATGGCATCAAAGCTGGACGAATCCGACCAGTTCCAGCAGAAGTTCCTATCCAACATTTCCCACGATTTCCGTTCACCGCTGACATCAATTAAGGGATATCTGGAAGCCATTGCAGACGGTACGATTCCGCCGGAAATGACAAAAAAATATATTGATATTGTCCTGTTTGAAACGGACCGGCTGACGAAGCTGACAAGCAACATTTTAACGCTGAATGAATTAGACCCGAAAACCGTGCGGCTTGAATTGTCCGTATTTGATGTCAATTTGATTATCAAGCACACGATTGAAACCTTTGAGGGAACGTGTAAAAAGAAGCGGATTCAGTTCCAGCTGACCTTTTCCGCGGAAACCTGTTCCGTCAAAGCCGATAAAAGCAAAATCGGACAGGTTATTTACAACCTTGTCGACAACGCAATTAAATTCAGCCACGAAAATTCCGTGATTTACATTTCCGTGCGGGAAAAAGGTGAGAAAGCCTATATTTCCGTCAAGGACAACGGCTCCGGTATTTCAAAGGAAAGTCTTGATAAAATCTGGGACCGCTTTTACAAATCCGATGCATCCCGCGGCCGCGACAAAAAAGGCTCCGGCCTTGGCCTTTCTATCACTAAGGAAATTTTACAGGCACACAATGAAACGATTGATGTCGTCAGCACCGTCGGCGTCGGTACGGAGTTTATCTTTACGCTGGCTTTAGAGAAATAAAAAATCATCTTCTTTCCTTAACGTTACACTGAACTTCGGAAAGAAGATGATTTTTTTAGATTTAATCCTTTTGCTGTTCCTGTTTTTCTTTTTTATCTAAATATCTATTGACTCTTTTTATTGTTTTTGCCAGCTGAACTATTCCGACAACAATTATAACAAGAATTACAATCCACAAAACTATATTAAATACAGTCAATGCTCCATCAAAAAACATATTAAAATCTCTTTCAAATATCATATCTGCCTCCTGCCTTTGTTATTCCCACAACTTTAATATTTAATCAAAACTATCATCATATGGTTCAACATTTCTCAAAGCTCCATCTGAATCAAAATAGCATCTACACATCACACCATTTCTATACAACGTATACCAGCCTGTTACCATTGCTCCACTCGGTTCAAAATAGAATTCATCTCTGCCACCTGACCAGTTCAACGTATGCCAGCCTGTTACCATACAGCCATCTGAATCAAAATAAAACTCATTTCTACCACCTGACCATTCTAATGTATGCCAGCCTGTTACCATACAGCCATCTGAATCAAAATAAAACTCATTTCTACCACCTGACCATTCTAATGTATGCCAGCCTGTTACCATACAGCCATCTGAATCAAAATAAAACTCATTTCTACCACCTGACCATTCTAATGTATGCCAGCCTGTTACCATACAGCCGTCTGAATCAAAATAAAACTCATTCCGACCACCTGACCATTCTAATGTATGCCAACCCTTTAACATTTCTCCTTCTGAATTAAAATAAAACTCATTTCGACCGCCTGACCAGTCTAATGTATGCCAACCTGTCAGCATATCCCCATTAGAATCTATATAATATTCTGTATCACCAATTTTTCTCCAGCCTTCAACTCTATCATATGTATTAAATTCAACACTAGCTGATCTTTTATATGAATTAAATTCTGTAAGATCAGTGTCAATTAGAATATACTGATGCACTATTCCAGTAAAATCTATTGTTATTTCATATCCATTATCACTTATATTAGCAACATACGCTGTTGTTTCCCATTTCCGTCCTATACTCAATCCTGTAAAACAGGCATTAAAACTATCACATGACACAAACTTCTTTGACATATATCGGATTGTTGCACTCACATCAACATTGAACTTATCAGCAACATATGGTCCCGTATGATTAAACAAACAACTTTCAGTCTGCTGATCTGGATAATCTGAAAACGAATACAAGCTTATCAAATTATCATCACCTAAAGTCATACTCTCTCTAGTATTATTACTGACTAATTCAGTTTGGGATAATGTTTCAATAAACATTTCTTCTGTAATTTCTACATTAGATAAGTCAAAATAATTTTCTTGTTCATTCAATAGATAACTATACTTGTCATAATCAAAAGTTTTACCTCTCTCAAATTCTTTATCCATTAATGAAAAGAATTGATCCGCTTGTTCTCTAGTTTTAAATTTAATTGGGATTACATCTTCTGGAATTTCATTTAGAACGTTTTCCGTATTGACAATAGCTGAGCTTTGCGTCTCACTTGTACTAGAAATAACCCCCTCACTGTCATTTGCATAAACACTCACTGGACACAAAAACAGAACAAATAGCATACCTATTATATACTGTTTCATTTGTTTCATTTGTTTCATTTGTTTCATTTGTTTCATTTGTTTCATTTGTCCTCCTCAAATTAAAAAATGTATAACATATGCATATGATATTTTTATTATATCATAATTTTGCATTAAGTCATGTTCTAAAATAAATACAATTTTATTATGGCATAGCTAAAAAGCTGCCGCATAAAAATTGCGACAGCTTTTTCTTCTAGCTTATTTTGTGAATAAATCTTTACGTTTTCCGATGACCAGAACGCCTGCACCGATAAACATGACTGCCATCAGCATTACATATAATCCTGCATTGGCGGTATCTCCTGTTTTTACGGTTTCGGTCTTTGCATTTTCTGCTTTAGCAGCTTCGGTCTGTGCGGTTGAAACATTTTCATTTACAACCTTCGATGCTTCCTCTGCCGTCTTTGCCTGTTCTGCAATAACATAGGTACTGAAATGGTTGGTTACAAAGACTGCTTTGCCGTCCTTGCAGGCTGCCTGCATATCTGTTGCCGTTCCGTCTGCTTCCATACGGAATACCTTTGTATTGGCTTCCTCATAGCCTGCCGGAATGTCTAATGTTACTTCAACGCCGCCAGGGAACTGATGAACAAATTCCGCACCTCTTAAAATAGAGATGTCTACGACTACCATTTTTTCTTTATAATCAGAAAGTGCTTTTACAGCCGCATCAAATGCACTACCTTCTGTTAATTCTGTAAACTGCATAACGTCATCTTCATCAAATACATTGTCCTCTGCCTTTAAGCTGACAGACATTTCTGCACCTTTGACGTCATTCTTTTCTGAAAGACTGGACTTGCCGCTCTTTGTGGCTTCTGTTTTGTCTTCTGCCTTCGTGGCTTCGGTTGCGGCCTCGGTCTTTTCCTCTGCCTTTGTGGCTTCGGTTGCGGCCTCAGTCTTGTCTTCTGCTGTTGTCGGTTCTTCCGGCTTTGTTTCCGGCTCGGTCTTAATGCCTGCCTTTACTTCCAGTACCTGACTTGCAACGCCAAACTTCGCACCCATTGACTGGTAATCACCTGTTGACATCAGATAACCGTTTGTTGTCAGTGAGCCATCTGCATTTCTTAAAATTGCATCAATATCTACCGTAACATCCGGTGCGGTTGTGGATGTAAATGCACCTGATTTATATGGGTCTGATACAACTGTACCCAGTTTCTGTCCGCTTGTAACAGCAGTTCCTGTAATAGAGAACGGAACCTGATAGTATTTCTTGCTGTTAAATGAAATACTGTTGCTGATTTTTCCAATAAACTTATCTGTACCGTTACCTGCTGCAGAAAGTAAGTTGAAGAATGTACCACCTGCTGTTGTACGATAAAAATTAAAGTTTGTCTTTACATTGTTGTAAGAAGTACAATTCATTAATGTTAATGCGCCGCCGTTACCGTTATCTGTAAATCCGTCTTTTCCGTTATTAAATGCAAGACAGTTAAATACAAAGTGTGGTGTCGGTACTTTACCGTTGCTTCCGCCCAGCTTAAATCCGTTCATATCGCCATTGGCTTCTGAATTACCATTGGTAAGTGTACCATTGTTAAATGCAATACAGTTTCTGATGGTTACAACACCAATTGAACCTGTTGCCGGTTTTGCATATAAATCCCAGCCGTCATCGCAGTTGCAGTATGAAATACAGCCGTCAAATACATTACCTTCGCCGCATGTCAGTTTTGCCGCAAAACCATCTGCATTTTCACCGGTTGCCGGGTCGCAGTTATCAAATGATGTACAGTTGATAATGTAATTGCATGACGGCCAGTCTTCCTTATTGGTTACAGAAGAAGAACGTCTGCTGATCTGAAGACCTGTATCTCTGTTTGCCTGTAAAATACAACGTTCAATAACATTGTGGCTTCCTGCAACAAAAATACCGTTGTCTGCTGCACCGTATACAGTAATACCATATACATACCAGTAGTTGCCTTCAATCTGAAGTCCTCTTGCATTCACAGATGTATCCTTAATGTCATAGGACTGTGATGAAAAATCAAATGTAACTTTTGCACCATCTGCTGCCTTTAATACCTTATAGCAGTCTGCCGTACCACTGTTGGATACCGGAATCGTAACCTGATGATCAAATGCATAAGTACCTTCTAATAAAATAACTGCTGTTCCACTTTCAGCCTTTGCAATTGCTGATTCTAAATCAAGCGGTGAATCCTTTGTACCGTCTGCAGATGCACTTCCGTCCGGTGCCGCATACAGCTTCTTTAAATACTGTGAATCCGTTACACCGCTTAATGATGTGTATGCACCTGAAAATGCAGTGCTTGTCTTATCATAAGAAGATGTATCGCCTGTTGTTCCCCCCGGCGTTGTACTACCGGTTGTGCTCTCAGTGGCTTTTGTTGCCTCTGTGGCTTTCGTACTCTCCGTAGCCTTTGTGCTTTCCGTAGCCTTTGTGCTTTCTGTAGCTTTTGTGCTTTCCGTAGCCTTTGTGCTTTCGGTGGCTTTCGTACTTTCTGTTGCTTTTGTGCTTTCGTCTTCCTTTGTAGAAGGCTGTGTTAAATCTTCTTTATTTAATGTGTTGTGGCTTGTTGTCGGTTCTTCTGCACCGGTTCCGATATACGGATTCTGGGAAACCGTATTGTTTGGTGCAACAGATACTAAACAAGTCTTATATGCTCTTAATGCAGACTTTAATGCCTGATTTAGTGCGTAAGAAGCATCATCTTCTGCTGTAAATGTCCACTTAAAATCACCGTTTTCTACTCTGCCGGCATACTTTTCAACATTTTCCTTTGCCTGCTGCGGTGAATCTGCTGTGTAGCTGTACATTCCCTTGCTGGTATCAAAGTTGTTGTAGGTGTTGCCGCCCTTATAACTCTTGACTGTTGCAGGAACCTTTTCATCAGCAGATTCTACAACATATCCGTCAAATTCGGTATTGTTTTCCTGATAAGATACAAAACCGTTTCCGCCTTCGATATAGTTGTTATACGCTTTAATTGTTCCGCCTGCTTCCTTTGAAAATGTTGCCATGTTGGCTTCATCTCTCTTTAAGGTTGTCCAGTCTGCAATGACATCTGAACCCTGCATAGAAGTCAGCATCGGATATTTACAGTTTCTGAAATAGTTTCCTTCTGAAAATACAGAAGAACCATTTGTTGAACCGATACCGTATTTTGCGTTTCCGTCATAGTAATTGTTGTATACATGAGCGGAATAGAATCGGATTCTTGGATGTCTTGAATCTGAATGGTCATACCAGTTGTGATGGTATGTAATATATAAATCTTCAGTTGTTCCTTCGCTTAATCCTAACAGGTTACATTTTCCGTTATCAAAGAAATGATTATAAGAAAATGTAATAAATGTAGATTTCTTGCAGTCTAATGCGCCATCACCCTTTGCCTGGTCTGAATCTCCGCCTGCTTCGCCGTAGAAGAAGTCACAGTTATGTACCCAGATATGGTCATTATCCTGCTGAAGTCCGATGTTATCGCCTTCACTGCTGTCTACCAGCATAATACCTAAGTTTCTTACTTCTACATTAGAAGCATTTTTAATACGGATACCCCAGCCGTAAACAGTTGCATCATCACCGACACCTTCGATTGTGATACCACATGAAAGGCGCTTTGATGAACTGCTTCCGCTGACAACCATATCTCCGCCTTCCATCACTGCAAAATCTGTTACCTGTCCAATCAGACGGATATCTAACGGTCTGTTATCGTATCCCTTTTTATACAGATTTAAAATAGCCTGAATACCGGTTGCTGTTTCTGTTGCACCCTTGGCATTTTTAACAACGTCCATGGTAACAGTATTTTTGGTTTCTTCTGTCAGATAAAGAACCACGGCATTGCCCTTTAATGTACCGTTATCACGGTAAGCGCCGTTTGCTTCGCCATTGGTCCATGCAAAGCCTGTTCTGTCATGTGCCTTGACACTGAGTGCTTCCGTTACGGCTACGCTGTCTGCCTGTTCTGTGCCGCCTGCAACCGGAACAACCTTTAATACATAATCACCAGCTGCAAGTCCTAACGCATCTGCTCTGTAATATACAGAACTTCCGTCTGATGTCTTATATTTTCTAACCAGCTCGTTGTCAAGCTTTTCATAGCTTGTATCTGCTGCATCTGCTTTCTTTACGTATACGTTATAAGAAGCGGCATTTTTTGCTTCATTCCATTCTACGTATGCTGATTCAAGCCAGCCTGTACTCTGAATCAGTGAAACCTGTTCTACTGTTGTATCACCTGTGTCCGGCTTTGTTTCACTTGGTTTTGTTTCACTTGGTTTTGTTTCACTTGGCTTTGTGGCTGCTTCTGTTGCCTTTGTTGTTTCTTCTGTCGGCTTTGTCGTTCCTTCTGTAGAACCCTGCTTTGTATAGCTGTAGACGATGTAGAATAAATTCATGGTATCGCCCTTGGTAATCGTATAATCGCCTGCACTGATATCGACTGTCAGTACCCCATCATCACCGACTTTTGTCTTTGTTCCGTTAATCTTGACATTTTTACCCGCTGCTGATTCAACTTCTGTACCAAATACCAGCGTCAGCTTACCAGCTTCCGGTGCTGTAAATTTAACACTTGCTTTTGAATCAAACTTTAATGGGTCTGTATATGTAACCCCATCATAAGTTGCTGTTCCTTTTTTCTTTCCTGCACTTCCGGCAATTGTAAAAAAGTCATCACTTGCAACTCCCTGTGTTGTAAAATTGTGTTCATATTTTACAACCGTTGAACTTCCGTCTGCTCTTGCAGACATTAATGATGTCGGCATAATCACGCTGAGGCACATTACAAGCGCCAAAAGCCATGCCCACCGCTTCTGTGTTTGTTTTTTCATACACACCTTCATAAACCCTCCAACTTGTCATGATTCATCTTATTTCTGTCCAAACCCCTGACCTGAAACCCCGCAGTAATGCATCATGACTTTCCTTCGTATTTTTTTCTGCAAAATCTGCAAATATCTTTGTTTTTTCCTCCCGCTTCTTTTTTATGCATTTTTTGCATTTTTATGACACTTATGCCAATAAGTTTATCATCTTTTCACAGAACACAACATAGTTCCTTAGTACCAGTTTTAGCTTTTTCCACAATTTAAATATGAATCTCAATGTTTTATTGTGCAAATTGCCTATTGGCATTATTAGGAATTTTTATCATCAATCTGTGATTGTGCAAAAAAACACAGAAATGCCGGTTTTTCCCGGTATCTCTGTGTTTTGCCATACATTGCTTCTGCTTTATGCTATTCTTATATTCATTCACTTTTCCAGTGCAGTCTGTGCAGATGTCCTTCCAGATTCATTGTTTCAAAATTGTGCTGGCGCAGGGCCTCATACAGTACAATTGCAACGGAATTGGACAGATTCAGGGAACGGATATCGCCAATCATCGGGATACGGATACATGTTTCCTCATTATCGACCAGAATTTCTTCCGGAATTCCGGCACTTTCCTTACCAAACATAATATAACAGTCATCCTCATAAGACACATCACAGTAAGTCTTTTGTGCCTTAGTCGTTGCCATATATATCTTTGCACCCGGATTTTTTTTCTGAAAATCCGCATAGTCATCGTACACGGTTACGTCCAGCTTGTCCCAGTAATCCAGTCCGGCACGCTTTAACATCTTTTCATTTAACTTAAAGCCGAGCGGTTCAATCAAATGCAGTCTTGCGCCCGCCGCCACACACGTTCTTCCGATATTTCCGGTATTCGCCGGCATCTCCGGTTCATGTAATACAATATTTAACATCTTTTCCCCTTTCTGATCCTGCAATCAACCAGTTACACAACTGCACCGTCCTATCCGTCAATGCCTCCGCCGTGTATTATAATTAATTCACATTAATTGCAATATCCAGTTCCATATGAATCTCATCACTTGTCAGCGGAACACAGATATTCTGACTGTAAGACTGCTTTAAATAAACATTTCCGCGGCATAAAGTCGGCGGTGTGATATCCATGGCAATGCCTTTTGTCGAAAGAATCGTTGCCGCATTTCCCATCATCATATTGCCCAGCTCATTAATCGCACTGGCAGACATATCGTCGAGTGCCGTAACCGGCATCCCCATCATCATCTTGGAGGCTACATGGAGCGCATGCGCTTCCGGAAATGACATTAAAACCTGTCCGCGCACTTCTCCTGTCACACCAATCATAATAATCACGGAATCACTTGCAAACTCCGTTGTCTTTACATATGGTCTGCCAATTTTCATATCAACCTGGCAAATGTCTTTAATCACGCTGGTTGCCGCCATTAAAAAAGGATTGATATATTCTACGCTAAATTCTGCCATCATTTCCTCCCAAGGACTCTATAAACTTCTGTATTCTTTCTAATCCCACCTTTAAATTTTCGATGGAGTACGCATAAGAAATGCGCACAAAGCCTTCACCTGATGCTCCGAAAGCTGTTCCCGGTACTACTGCCAGCTTCTGTTCACTCAGTAACCTTGTTGCAAATTCCTCTGATGTCATTCCAAATTTCTTAATTGACGGAAATACATAAAATGCGCCATACGGCTCAAAACATTCCAGTCCCATCTCTTTAAAAGCATTGAGCAGGAAACGTCTTCTCTGATCATATGCCTCTACCATCATTTCAACTTCCATGTCACAATTTTTCAGTGCTTCCACTGCCGCAAACTGACTGTTCGTCGGCGCACACATAATCGCAAACTGGTGGAGTTTTACCATCTGCTCAATAACCGGTGCCGGTCCGCAGGCATAGCCTAAGCGCCAGCCGGTCATTGCAAATGCCTTTGAAAAGCCGTTAATCACAATGGTCCGCTCCTTCATGCCCGGCAGTGAACCAATCGAACAGTGGCGCTTTCCTCCATATGTCAGTTCCGCATAAATTTCATCGGAAATCACATATAAATCCTTTTCAATAATCACCGGAATAAGCTCTTCCAGTTCTTCCTTCGTCATAATTGCACCGGTCGGATTATTCGGATATGGCAGTACCAGTATCTTGGTCTTATCCGTAATGCTGTTTAAAAGCTGTTCTTTTGTCAGCTTAAAATCATTTTCCGCCTTTAGTTCAATCGGCACCGGCACGGCATCCGCCATGACTGCACACGGCAGATACGATACGTAACTCGGCTGGGGAATCAGCACCTCATCCCCCGGATCTGTCATACAGCGCAATGCCACATCAATCGCTTCACTGCCGCCGACCGTGACAAAAATTTCATGCACCGGGTCATAGTGCAGATCATATTTGCGGTTTACATACCGGCTGATTTCTTCACGCAGTTCTTTTAAACCTGCATTGGATGTATAAAATGTTCTTCCCTTTTCCAGCGTATAAATGCCTTCTTCGCGGACATTCCACGGTGTATCAAAATCCGGTTCTCCGACACCTAAAGAAATCGCATCCGGCATTTCACTGACAATATCAAAAAATTTACGGATTCCTGACGGTTCAATACCGATTATTTTCTTTGACAATGGATTTCTCATGGTGTCACCAGCATCCTTTCATCTTTTTCTTCTGCATCCAATACCCTGCCGTAATCCTTATATTTTTTCAGTACAAAATGTGTGGATGTGCTGAGTACCGAATCCAGCGGTGAAAGCTTATTGGCTACAAACTGTGCCACTGATTTCATCGTCTTGCCTTCAATAATGACCGTAAAGTCAAATCCACCGGACATTAAATAAACCGATGTAATCTCATCATATTTATAAATGCGCTCTGCAATGCTGTCAAATCCCAATCCGCGCTGCGGTGTGACTTTCACTTCAATCAGAGCTGTTACTTTTTCTTCACTTGTCTTGTCCCAGTTAATCAGGGTATTATAACCGCAGATGACATGCTCTTTTTCCATATCCGCGATTTCATTGGCGACTTCCACCTCTGTCATGCCAAGCATAACCGCCATGTCTTTTAAATCGATTCTGCTGTTTTTTTCCAGCATATTTAATATCTTTTCTCTCATACATTCATCCGCCTTTCGCTGTAATCCAAGACTTATATAAAACGATATACCTCGTCCCGGTTCGGTGTGTCCAAATACCGTACCTCATCGTCATTGCGCAAAATTTTATTGTGGTCTGCCGTTGTCCTTCCAATGACAGATGCCTTAATTCCTGCATCAGACAATATTTTTATTATATCATGTCCGTTATCCGCTGTCATTAACAAAGCACCACAAGATTCCAATTCATATGGATTTACGTCAAAGATTTCACAAATTTCAATAATCTCCTGTCTGACCGGAATCTTTTTAAAATCAATATCCAGTCCGACTTTTCCGGCTTCTGCCATATCCCACAGTGCTGCAAAAATGCCGCCCTCAGAAACATCGTGCATACCGGTCACGCCTGCCTGTGCAGCAAGAAACGCTTCTTCCCCAACGGACATATCCTGTGCATTTCCCTGTGCCTTTTCAATCACGTCTTCTCTGTAAAACCGTAAAATTTCCGGGCGGTTCTTTGCAATAATCTGCCGGATGCCGCTGATACCAATCCACTTTGTCAGAATCACGTCCTGTCCCGGATGAATATTTTTCGCCGATAAATTTTTCCCGTCACACAGCCCGATTACCGTCACCGTTACAACCGGTTCTAAAACCGCTGCACTGCCCTGCGTATGTCCGCCGGAAATCTGGATACCCAGCGGTTCGCACTGCTTTTGGAGCGTTTCCATGATTTCCCGCAGCTTCGCCTCCTCTGCGGACAGCGGTAAAAGCACCGTACACTCCGCCGCCACGGGAATTCCGCCGCCTGCATAAATATTATTGGCGGCTCGCTGTACCGGATTTTTCGCTGCAATGTCCCCCGTTGCAGCCGCTGCCGCACTCACCACCGCAGGCTTGTCTTTCTTTTGCAGGCTGATATACGCACAGTCTACACCAATCGCCGGTTTCGCCGCATATTCTTCTCGTTTTTTTATCTGCTTTAAAACGGAACGCTTCAAAATCGAATTTGATACTTTTCCTGGATTCATATACTCTCCATTCCGGCAGGCCTTTAAGTAAAACTTGCCACTTTGCCTTATTTAGGTTATGATTAGTAAAGCAGGGCTGATGCCACCATCGGCACAACCATTGCCAATACTAAAATAATAATGATAATTGCAGAAAAAATTTGCTTGTTTTTTTTATTGTTAAAATTAATCATTTTTACCTCATTTCTGTGATTATCCCAATGTAAAGGATAAATTATGAAACTGATACTGCCTTATTTTATACTAATATTATTTCTGCTTCAACATAATATGAAAAAAAATTCAAAAAAAGAGAAAATTAACAATGAAACCTTCTGGAAACGGGAGGCGGAAGCCAATTCTGTGCGGAAAAAAGATATTTCCGGACTGGATTACATCCGGATTCCGGATACACTGACCTGTCCGGATACGCAGGATGAACGTATCTTAAAGGAGTGGCATACAATTGAAGCTTTAAAAGAAAAAAAGATTTTAAATCTGTCAGGTTTTACCAACACCGATTTAAAATTGGAATACGGTGTCGGCAACTTAACCGAGCTGACCGATTATGACAACAACTATGTCACACTGAGCCGCTCCCTTGCAAGAATTGCTGAACTACTGACAGAACAGGGGTTGAAAAAAGAGGCTGCCGCATTTTTGGAATTCGGCATCGCAACCCATACCGACATCGGTAAAAACTATACCCTGCTTGCCGGATATTACATGGAATATGGAAAGCCTGAAAAAATTGACTTTTTAATCGCACAGGCAGAACAGCTTTCCTCGCTTTCCAAAGACCCGATTATTGCCCGGTTAAAAGCCATCCAGCGCGGAGAGGCTTCACCTGCCTAACTTTTTACTGCGCTTACGATTAAACAGACTTTTTATTTTTTATACGGCAGTTTCCCATGTTCCGAAATAATGCCATCAATGATTTTAGAAGCCCGGCTTTTTGTCAGGCTGTCAATGTCCTGCTCCAGTGTCAGTCCGTGATAGGAAACCAATGCTGCCAGATACCGTTTCTGTGCCGCCGTAACCGGTGTATCTTTCTTGACCGTGTAATTAAGCGGCAGGGTTTCTCTAAACCCTTCATCGTCCGGCTTTACCGCATACAGCTTATAATAAAGCTGATGGGCGCTGACCGCATCATCTAAGGCGCGATGCGAATTACCCGGATTAATCTGAAAATATGCGCAAAGCACATCCAAATTTTTATGTTCCACCTCAGGAAGCAGTCTTCTTGCAAGCTTTAAGGTATCAATTCCGTTCTTTTCAAAAGGAATCCCATTATTCACACACGCTTTTTTCAAAAATGAATAGTCAAATATAATATTATGTCCCAGAAGCGGCATATCCCCGATAAAACTTACAATTTCATCAATTACTTCCGAAACATGCGGCTGCCCTGCCACCATTTCATCGGTAATTCCGGTCAGTTCCACAATCCGCTGCGACAGCTTCTCCTTCGGATTTAACAGACGGCTGTAGGTTTCTGTAATCTCGCCGTCACAGACCTTTGCCATGCCGATTTCAATAATCTGATTTTCTGACGGATTCAGCCCCGAAGTTTCCAAATCCAGTGCCACATAGTCCCTTATCATAACCAATCCTCATTTCCCGTTTGCTTTCTATCTCTTATCCTTTGATTTACAGATATCCTGTAAAAAACACTCACTGCACTTTGGCGCACGCGCTGTACAGATTTCCCGTCCGAATGTAATAATTTGTATATTGTATACAATCCAGTGGTCTTTCGGCAAGACCTTCATTAAATCATATTCAATCTTTTCCGGTTCAGTTTCCTTTGTAAAACCCAGTCTTTGGGAAATACGCTTGACATGGGTATCCACTACGATACTCGGATCATGAAAAATATTGCCGCGGATCACATTTGCCGTCTTTCTGCCGACCCCCGGCAGGCTTGTCAAATCTTCCAGTGAAGACGGCACTTCCCCACCGAAATCCACGCAGATTCTTCTTGCCGTTTCAATCAGGTTCTTTGCCTTGCTGTGGTAAAATCCAATCGAGCGGATATCCTGCTCCATTTCCTTTACATCTGCATGTGCAACTGCCGATACGTCCGGGTACTTTACAAATAAATCCTTTGTCACGATATTGACCCGCTCGTCGGTACACTGCGCCGACAGCATCGTTGCCGCAAGCAGCTCCCACGGTGTCGTGTAATTTAAACTGCACCGGAACTCTGTCGTATACCGCTCATCTAACCGCTCTAAAATGCTTTTCGTTCTTTTTGTCATAATCTCACTAATCTCCATTCCGCAGGCATTTTAATGCCAAAGGAATCGCGAGCCAAATATCAGATTTGGCTCTGCGATAAAAGCTATTTGTTTTTGGGTACACAAAAAGCGGGTGATGGGAATCGAACCCACGTATCTAGCTTGGAAGGCTAGTGTTCTACCATTGAACTACACCCGCAAAAGTGCCTAGAACCGGAATCGAACCAGTGACACGAGGATTTTCAGTCCTCTGCTCTACCGACTGAGCTATCTAGGCAGAAATCTAAGATTTCTTATCTTTTATTATCACTGTGCCGCCTTTACACGACAAGCACAGTGATAATTATACAATAATATTTTTTTTCAGTCAATCCCCAAAATTTATTTTTTATGCTTCTTTTTATCCTGCAGGGATTCCTGTTCCTTTACATAAGCTTCATACAAATCGGGGCGGTACTTCTTTGTCCGCTCAACAGACTTTTCAAGACGCCATGCGTCTACATTGCCGTGGTGTCCCGATAAAAGAATGTCGGGTACTCGCATTCCTTCAAATTCCACCGGACGGGTATACTGCGGATATTCAAGCAGTCCGTTTTCAAAGCTTTCGGTTTCTGCCGATTCTTTGTTATTTAAAACACCCGGCACCAGTCTGGACACCGCATCAATCACAACCATTGCCGGCAGTTCTCCGCCTGTCAGCACATAATCTCCGATGGACACATAATCGGTTACGATCTTTTCCAGCGCACGCTCATCAATGCCCTCATAATGCCCGCACAGAATACACAAATCCTCTTCCTGTGCAAATTCCTGTGCCATCTGCTGTGTAAACGGATACCCCTGCGGTGTCATATACACCACTCTCGGCTTCTTTCCAATCCGCTCTGTCACGCTTTTATACGCGGAGCAGACAGGTCCCGGCTGCATAACCAGTCCGGCACCGCCGCCATACGGATAATCGTCCACCTTCATATATTTATTTTCCGCAAAATCACGGATATTTACCGCATCTACCGATAAAATTCCGTTCTGGATTGCGCGTCCTGTAATACTTGTATTCAGTCCGTCCAGAATCATCTGCGGAAACAGGGTCAGTACGTGAAATCTCATTATTTTGCTACCTCTGCGATTGAATTTAACAGGAATGCATAGTAATCATGATGAAGGTTCATACCGTTGGTGCTGTAATCCGGATTTAAGTATCCGGCACCGTTTTTATATGCAGAAGCCACATCAATATAGGTGTATCCGGCAGAAGCTGCAAGAACACTTACCGTATCATTTACATCATCAATCGCAGACTGTGTGATTTTATTCGTATCACGCGCTTCAAATCCACTTGTTACAGGAAGCAGGGATAAAATGTATACCTTTGCGGACGGACAGCTATCCTTTACGGCTCCTGCCAGTGTAATTAAATCTTCTGCTATCGCTTCAGCGCTCTTGCTTCCAAAATTGACATCATTTAAGCCGACCATGATAAATACCTTGGACGGATTTAACTGTGCCACGCTGTCTACTTCTGCAACTGCCTTTGTCGTTGTCAGGTTATTTCCGGCAACTACATGTGCGCTGTTTAAGAAACCGTATTCCTGAATACCGCCGATAATAGAATCCCCGAACAATACAGCATCACTGTAATAATCCTGTGTTGTAAAATCTGCTTCTCCGGCAGGTCCATCAATCGCAAGAATGCCGCTGTTTGACGGTGCTGCCGTTGTAGCTTCTGTTGCAGGCTGTGTTGTCGGTGCTTCTGTTGCTGCCACTGTCGGTGCCTGTGTTACCGGCTGTGTTTCATTCTGTGTTATCTGCTGTGCCGTTGTCGGCGGTACTGCCGCCTGCTGCTTATTGTCGGAAGATGATCTTCCCATAAATCGGATAACTGCCACGCAGATAACCAGTGCCACAAGCACACCTGCCGCTCCGAAGCAGTAATTTCTGTATTTATGCCACATTCTCATTTTCCGGTTCAGTTTCACTGAACTTTTTGTATCTTTTCCATTGTTATCCATTTCCTGTTACCAGCCTTTCTAACTATTGTTTTTCTACCATTTTACACGTTTTAACACGACTGCCGAAGTCTTTCTAAGACCGATATCCAACCAGCCGCCGTTTACTGTATACCAAAGCTGTTCCTCACCGAAACCGCCGTCAAATGTCACAAATATCTGTTCCATCTCATCTTTATCCGTAATGCCAAGTTCCCAGACCGGAACCCTGACCCTTCTTTCATCTTCAGAATTATTGACAATGACTACAACTGCATCCTTCTGATTAAATCTGCCATAAGCAATCAGGTTGTATTCTCCGACAAGCGGTTTATAAGAACCGGTCTTTAAAACTTCCTGTGACTTATGCATGGCAATTGCCGCCTTGTGAAATGCAATCAGTTCCTGATCTTCACTGCCCCACGGATACGTTCTTCTGTTATCCGGGTCTGTCCAGCCGCACACGCCTGCTTCATCACCATAATAAATAGTCGGCGCTCCGGGCCATGTCATCTGAATGATGACAGCTTCCATAAAGACGGCTTTATTTACGCCTTCGTTCGCAGCTTCTGCTCCAACGGATGCCGTTCTGCCGACACGGTGGTTCGTTCTGGTCAGAAAACGCGAGTGGTCGTGATTTGAAAGTTCATTCATGGAAATCGCAACTGCCTGTCCACCCATACGGGACATATTGTGATGCATAGCCCCGAAAAAATTGCCCGCATTGCCAAGCATATCCTGACGGAACTCATCACTGTGCTTCTGCATACCGGTTAAAAACCACGTCACCGGTTCCATAAACGCATCATAGTTCATAATGGTATCCCATTCATCCCCCTGGAGCCAGTCATAGGAATCGCCGTAATTTTCTGCAAGAATGACAGCTTCCGAATTTGCTTCCTTGACTGCCTTTCTGAACTTTTTCCAGAACTGGTGGTTGTATTCCCGGCTGTTGCCCAGATCTGCCGCAACATCCAGCCGCCAGCCGTCTACGCAGTACGGCTCGGATACCCATTTTTTACCAATACCTAAAATATACTGCTCCAGTGTATCCGCTTCCTCGTAGTTAAGTTTCGGCAGGGTGTCATTGCCCCACCAGCCGTCATACGAGTTGTTATCCGGCCACTGGTTACTGTAGAATTTAAAAAAGGTATGATACGGACTGTTAAAGCTCTCATACGCACCGGATGCATACTGTTCCGGGCTTGTACTGTAAATATGCTCTCTGTCAAGCCATTTATTAAACGAACCGCAGTGGTTAAATACGCCGTCAATAATAACCTTCATGCCTCTTTTGTGAATTTCTTCCACCAGCTTTGCAAAAAATTCATTGCTGGCTTCCAGATTCTTTTTATTCGTTACCCTGTCCATATACCGGGATGCATGTGTATTACACTGATCTCCCTCACTGAGCAGCTTTCCCTCATCCGATACAATCACACCGAAATGCGGGTCTATATAATCGTAGTCCTGTATATCATATTTATGATTGGACGGCGATACAAACAGCGGGTTAAAGTAAATAACCTCTACCCCTAAGTCCTGTAAATAATCCAGCTTGTCCCATACGCCTTTTAAATCGCCACCGTAGAAATTACGCACATCCATTTGCGCCGGATACCGGTTCCAGTCGTCCACCTGACAGACATGCTCTCCGATATAGCTGTATTCATCATTTAATACATCATTGCTTTTATCCCCATTGCAGAAGCGGTCTGTAAAAATCTGATACATCACCGCACCCTTTGCCCACTCCGGGGTCTGAAAGCCCGGCATAATCTGAAAATTATAAAAAGGATTTAATTCTTTTGCCGCGCCAATCTGATTATAAAAACAGACATTTTTGCCGGAAACGACTTTAAAATAGTAATAAAGCTTTTCTTCCGCCACTTCCACCGATGCCTCGTAGTAATCAAACAGTGTATTATTGGCAACACGGTACATCTCATACTCCTGATTGTTTACATACAGGTATGCCGTATCCACATTATACCTTCCTGTTCTTAAGCGAAGCTTTACCGTATCCCCCGGCTGCGGTTCTGCCGGTATTCTATATTCTTCTGTAACGTCACTGAATAACGCCCCTGTCTTTAATACCGGACGTGTATTACACATATACATCAGCTTCTGATTGCTGGCTGTCATATTTTCAATGGCTTTTACAATTCTCATGGACAGACTCCTCTTTTTAATTTCACATTCTTTATTATATAACGAAATTCAATAGATTTCAACAACATCATCATTTTGTCCCTGACTCTCCCTATAAGCAGTAAAAAGGACAGCCGGGGAAGGCTGTCCTTTTTGGAGAAGGTATTTCACTTATTATGGGGTGTAGCAAAAAATATATAATGTATTGGGGGGTTTTTACGTTAATTATAGTATCATGAACGCAAAGTGAAGTGTTCACAATCTTGACGAATTTTGTCGATTTTTTTTGTGCATATTTCACAACCGTTTCCCCACCCTTTGAATACAATCTAATTTTCAAACAACGCCTCAAACTCCTCACGGGTTACTTTTTCTTTTTCCAGAAGCAGCTGTGCGCTCTTTTCAAGCACGTCCATATGCTCCTCAATCATCTTTTTGGCTTTGCCATAGCACTCGTCAATGATGTTCTTTACTTCCATATCAATCTGGGAAGCCACTTCTTCGCCATACGGTCTGGTATGTGCCAGATCCCTGCCAATAAAGACTTCATCACTGTCGTTATCATAATTAATCAATCCCAGCTTTGATGAAAAGCCGTATTTTGTAACCATTGACCGGGCAGTTTCCGTGGCCTGTTTAATATCCTGTGATGCTCCGGTGGTAATATCATCAAATACCAGTTCTTCCGCAATACGTCCGCCTAAGCTGACGATAATATTCTGAAGCATTTTTCCGCGTGTGTTAAACATTTCATCTCGTTCCGGCAACGGCATAGTATAACCTGCTGCCCCCATTCCCGTCGGAATAATGGAAATCGTATGCACCGGACCGACATCCGGAAGCAGATGAAATAAAATTGCATGTCCGGATTCGTGGTATGCCGTAATCTTCTTTTCTTTTTCAGAAATAATCTTACTGCGTTTTTCCACACCGATGCCAACCTTTACAAATGCGTAATTCACATCTGCATTGGTAATATATTTTTCTTTTCGCTTGGCTGCGTTAATGGCAGCTTCATTTAACAGATTTTCCAAATCCGCACCGGTAAATCCGGCTGTGGTTCTTGCAAGACTTTCTAAATCCACGTCATCGCCGAGCGGTTTCTTTGCCGCATGGACATTTAAAATTTCAAGACGTCCCTGTACATCCGGCCGTCCGACAACAACTTTTCTATCGAAGCGTCCCGGTCTTAAAATCGCCGGGTCTAAAATATCAATTCGGTTGGTTGCCGCCATAACGATAATTCCTTCGTTAATGCCAAAGCCGTCCATTTCAACAAGCATCTGATTTAACGTCTGCTCACGCTCGTCATGTCCGCCGCCCATACCGGTACCACGACGTCTTGCCACCGCATCAATTTCATCGATAAATACGATACACGGTGCGTTTTTCTTGGCTTCTTCAAATAAGTCACGCACACGGGAAGCACCGACACCGACAAACATTTCTACGAAATCCGAACCGGAAATGCTAAAGAAAGGCACACCCGCTTCTCCTGCTACTGCCTTTGCAAGCAGTGTCTTACCGGTTCCCGGAGGACCTGTTAAAATCACGCCTTTCGGGATTCTTGCGCCCAGTTCTGTATATTTCACCGGATTTTTTAAGAAATCCACAATTTCTTCAAGTTCTTCTTTTTCTTCCTGAAGACCGGCAACGTCTTTAAATGTAACAGGGTTTTGTGTACCGTTCATCAGCTTGGCACGGCTTTTTCCGAAGTTCATCATCTTCGCGCCGCCACCACCGCCTGCCTGTCTGTTGGTCATCATCATAATTACAATAATAATCACCAGACAAATACCAAACGGAAGAATCGTTGTAATCCATACGCTGTCTCTTGTCACATCTTTTAACGTGTACCGGATATTGTTATCCAGCAGTAACTGTTCAATTTCATGCACATCGGAAACATTTAACAGTTCCTCGCCGTTGTCCGTCTTGGTAATAGAGAGTACACCGGTCGGCACTTCTGAATTCTGCTTGATTAACACGCTGGATACATATCCGTTCTGGACATCCCACAGGAAATTGCTGTAGCTGTATGATGATGACGATGGTGAAAGTCTTGCCAGTGCAAAATAAAGCACGGCAATCACCGCTATAACCACCAGATAGATGCCAACTCCTCCCATTTTATTTCTGTTTGTATTCATCTTTTCCTCCTCTTTCTTCTTTATTCACTTTCGATTACACCGACATATGGCAGATTTCTGTAATGCTGGTCATAATCGAGTCCATATCCGACTACAAATTTATCCGGAATTTCAAATCCGTTATAAGCAACATCTATTTCTACTTCGCGGCGTTCCGGCTTGCTAAGCAGTGTACAGATCCGTAAATCTTTCGGTCCGCGTTCCTGTAACATCGGAACAAGTCTTGACAATGTATTTCCGGAATCAATGATATCTTCAACAATGATAACATTTTCATCTTTTAACGGCTCGTCCAGGTCTTTTTTAATCTGAACTGTTCCGCTTGATACCGTGCCGCTTCCATAGCTGGATACCTGCATAAAATCAAGCATTACCGGCACGGTAATTCTTTTTGCAAGTTCACACGCAAAAAAAGCACTGCCCTTTAAAATGCAGATCAGTTTTACGGTTTCCCCTGCAAAATCACTGCTGATCTGGGCTGCCAGTTCACACACTCTCTTTTCAATTTCTTCCTCTGATATCATCACACTGATATGGTGCTGTTCCATTTCATTTATCCTCCTGCATTACTACGCTTATTTTTAATATCCTTTGGGTCGAATCCGTAACCAGCCCGGCACTGCTTCGTCTGACACCTGCCGCCCACAGTATCTCATCGGATACGGCAAGCAGAAGAACCGCATCTCTTACCTGCCTTGGCACTTTCTTATCAATCAGTTCTTTTTTTAAGGTCTTTTTCGTGCCATTCCTGTCAATCTTTATAAAATCTGCTGTTTTCCGGAAACGAAAAGAAAAATTATCCTCTATTTTATCATAATCAAAGAGTTTCGTATAGTCGTTATTTCCATAAATTTCTGATAAGCTGCCCTGTTCTAAAATGACCACTGCCTTACGGCATTCGTTTACCCGTGTAAAATACACCGGCTCATTGACAGGAATAGTTATTCTCTTCCCACGCCATATTTTTTCAAATTCCAGTAAATCCGGCATCTGCACCGCACTGTCAGCCGGATTTTGCGGCATACTTCCACATTGCTCTGTACCGCCGTGTATACCGCCACACTGCTTTCTGCTGTCGAGGTGTGCCGTTTTGTTCCGCGCAATCGTAATTTCATCATATCCCCTTACCGCCACCAGCCCATACGGCAGGCTCACACATTTGCCGACAGAATGTTCAAGAAGCTCCTGCACTGCCCCGACATGTACCCTGTAAATATCTTTTGCACCATTGGCTTCCGCTTCTATTGCCTGCCGGATAACATACTGCTGTAAAACCGGCGGTGCAGAAACCAGCGCCTTTACAGACAACTTTACGGACGGTTTTGACGGATTTTCCTGCGGCTGTAAAATAACCGCCTTTTCATACAGCCCTGCCGCCTGCTGTTCAATATATTCTTCCGCCTGCAAAACGCTGTCTGCCAGTTCCGTCAGCTTCTGTACGGCATTGGGATTCAGATTCTTCTCAAGATACGGAATCAGTTCCCGGCGTATTTTATTTCTTGTATACACCAGTTCTTCATTGGTGCTGTCCGTCACATAAGAAAGTCCTTGCAATGTCAGATATTCCTCAATCTGTGCACGGCTCACACATAAGAGCGGACGGATAATATTGTCCCGCACCGGACGGATTCCACAAATTCCGCGCAGGCTGCTGCCCCGTACCAGATTCATCAGTACGGTTTCAGCCTGGTCATTCTGATGGTGTGCCACGGCGATTTTTACTTTTCTGCCTGTATGCTTTTCCTGCTGCGTGGCAATTTCCTTAAAAATGCGGTAGCGCAGGATTCTTCCCGCCTCTTCCTCTGACAGCTTCTCCTGGTGTGCCACAGACGGCACATCCACCCTGCGGCTTATATATTCCACCGATAACTGTCTGCAAAGCTGCTTCGCAAACTGCTCATCCCGTTCTGCCTCTGTTCCGCGGATTCCGTGATTGACATGCACCGCCAGAAGATGGATATCCAGTTGTTCTTTTTCTATAATTTCTTTCAAAACAGCCACCAGACATACCGAATCCGCACCGCCGGACAAGCCGGCAACAAGGATGTCTGTATTTTCTAACATCCGGTGTTCCTGTATATATTTGTATATTTTCTTTACCATAAAACAATTATATTCTCATTTTTCATAGGTGTCAAACAGTCCCAGCACCAAAACCGTACAGTCATCCGATGCTTTCATATCATTATAGGCAAGCGACTGTTCCAGAAGTTTCTCTGCCATTGCGGACGGTTCCCGTATCGTCAGGGCATGAATCATCTGTGCCATGCGTTCCTCTTTATTCACACACGGAATATTATCCAGTACTCCGTCACTGACCATAACAATATAATCGCCGTCATAGAGTTTCTTTGTCGTGCAGTCATAATCGACCTGTTCTAACACCCCCATCGGCAGAGTCGTTGACTGGATAATCTCCACCCACTTGTCCCGCCTGATAAAGGTGGATACCGCACCCAGCTTCATACAGTGCATATACCCCGACTGGCAGTCTATCACACTCATGTCCATTGTTACCGGATTTCCCGTTCCGCCGCCTGCAATATACGCAGAATTAATCAGATCAATGGATGCTTTTTCATCAAACCCGGCATCAATACAGTTTTCCATCAGTTCAATGACCATACGGCTTTCAATGTAAGCGCGTTTTCCGCTGCCCATGCCGTCTGCAATCGCCGCAATGGCTTTTCCACATTCTAACCGCGAAATCAGAAAGTTATCCCCATTAAAATGACTTTTTCCCTTATTCATTCTTGCCACACCACTGAGCAGTTTAAACCGGTCTTCCTGAATAAAAATGTACTGATGATATTCTTCATTGATAATCCGGCGGTTGGAATCATCCGGATAATATCCGCTCCGCAGCACTTCCGTAAGCACCGGAACAACTTTTTTTGCTGCCACACAGCTTCTGCCCACAGTCCTTGCCTGAAACACAATGGCATTTCTGCCATTTTTTTTTGACAAATGCTGTACGTTTTTTATGCGTATCCCGTTCACGAAACATTTGCGTGTCAGTTCCCTGACAAAATCTTTTTTTCCGTCTTCCGTATGCACATACATGGTCATACATTCTTCCAGTACATCCGCAACTAAAAAAAGCTGTTTGGAAATTCCGGTACCGCCTTTTTGCGGTTCCGAAGCGTTTTCATACGCTTCGCCAAGACGTCTGAATGTCCTGGCGGTTTCCTCCAGCTTTGTTACGGAATAGTCCACTACATAATCCTGCACCCTTTCACTCATACAGCCCCTCCTGCTTCTGGCATTTTTCTGCCTATTATAGACGCTGTTTTGTGCAGTTTTTGTCAGGTAGTGTAACCTGTCACAATATTTTATTAGTTTTCCGGTTTAAATACCAGTTCATCCGGATAAATCATGCCGAATTTATCCTTTGCAACTTCTTCTGCAAATTTTTTGGTCTGGATATACTTTTTATATTCATCAATCTCATCAGACCGGTTCTGCTGTTCTTCCACCTGCTCCTGCAACTGTGCCACGCGTGCCTGATATTCTTTATTCTGCTTTTCCAGTGTCCGCTTGCCGCTCCAGATCACAGCGCCCATAATCATGACAAGGGCAAATGCAAGCACCATGCCTAAAATTGCTGACTGTTTCTGCCGCTTTCTTCTTGTTTCTCTTTCCCTGCGTGTTTCAAACTTCATTGCCCTGCCCCCTTTTCCTTACAGCCGCCGCTTTGATGCAGCCTGTTATTTTATGTACTCCTATTTTAATCAAACAGAGTGCTTTTTTCAATGGCTTTAAACATAAATTTATGAATTTTGTAGTATATTTTACAAAAAATGTGCCAAATGCATACCGGTATAAAACCGCCCCTGCCAAAAAACCTGTCACCAGAAAACCTCTTAAAATACCGTCATTTACTTCATAGGTCATGCAAAATACGGTAACTGCCGCATATATCCAGTACAAAATATCTTCTGCCGACATCACCCATATATTTTTATGACGGATTACGCGTCTGAAGATACGGATACAGTCATATTCTAATGCCAGCACCATTCCTAAAAAGAGTGCCGACAATAATGTCCTGCCCTCCCACCAGATTAGTTTTGCAATCATCGAAACAGCCTTCCAAGCATGGATTCTCCCTTTTTGGCATAGGAATTTACCTCGGAATAGGCATAGCTTTCAATCGTACCGTCAATATCCAGTTCTCCTTTTTCCACGGACAGCCGGCTGACATGCAGATTTGCACCTTTAATCGTAATCATGCCGCAGTCGGATTCCAGAATAACTTTATTTAAATCAAAAGAAATGACATCGACGATACCCGTCATTTCCAGCTTATTGCGGTTTTCCATGTGCATTTTATGCAGACGCTTCTGTTTTACTTTTTCTTCCATAACGGTCTCCATCCTGATACTTGATTGTATCAGTATATGTCTGCCCGCATGATTTCAGAACCGCCTACAGATATTCAAACATATCTGCTGCTTCTTCTTTTTTGACAGTATCCTTTACATCGGTTACACGGACTTTCACAGACTTATTGCCAAATGCGATTTCAATCACGTCACCGGCTTTTACATCTGCCGATGCCTTTGCCACTTTTCCGTTAATCACAACCCTGCCCGCATCACACGCCTCATTTGCCACGGTACGGCGCTTAATCAGTCTGGATACCTTTAAATATTTATCTAATCTCATCGCTGCTCCTTTTTGCTGTATCCCGGCGGCAGCCCCGCCAGGCGCACATATGAAAAAACTGCCGCACCCGCGATTATACAATCGGCGGCACGGCAGCCTTAGATTCTCTTTTGCCTTAAATTAAGCGTTTACAGCATCCTTTAAAGCCTTACCAGCCTTAAACTTAGGTGCCTTGCAAGCTGCAATCTTAATTTCCTTGCCTGTCTGTGGGTTCTTACCTGTTCTTGCTGCTCTTTCAGTTACTTCAAAAGTACCGAAACCAACTAACTGGATTTTTTCGCCCTTCTTTAATTCTTCGCCTACAACATCGATAAATGCCTTTAATGCCTTTTCGCTGTCTTTTTTAGATAATTCAGTCTTGTCAGCAATTGCTGCAACTAACTCAGTCTTATTCATGTGAATTTCTCTCCTCAATCAGTATATTTCTATTGGATTTCCCCAACAAAATCATTTATAAACTTTTTTACAGCTTTTGTCAATACAAACCGCCTATTTTAGGCATTTTCACGGCATTTCAAGGGTTTTGTAATGAAATCCCGTCAAAAATTTAGTAAAAATGCCAACGTACGCCTACTTAGCGCCTTCCTGTTCCTCTAAAATACGGCATTTCTCCCGCTGTTTTTCAAGTGCTTTTAAAGAGATTTTCCCCTGTTCATACATCTTTTCGTACTCTTTTAACCGTCCCAGCTTTTCTTCTTTTTTAACGCGTTTCCACACGCTTAATCCTTCGCCGGGTGTCTTTGACATTTCTTCATCACCAAATACATTCGGATGTCTTCTGACCAGCTTCTTTGCCAGCTCGTCAATAACATCATCCAGCGTAAATTCTTCCCGTTCCTGCGCAATTTCCGCATACATTAGCACCTGAAGCATTAAATCGCCGAGTTCTTCCCTCAGATTGATAAAATCCTCGTTGTCTACGGCTTCCACAACCTCTGCAGCTTCATCGGTGACACATTTTTTCATGCTCTCATAGGTCTGCGTGCTGTCCCACGGACAGCCGTCCGGCTGGCGCAGCTTATGCACAATTGCCAGCAGGTCCTTCCATTCATACGTTTCTCTTAAATATTCCTGATTTTTCATGTGTTTTCTGCCTTTCTCTCTCATACGTTTCTGACACGGACAGCCGCAGCTGCTTTTGCATTTTACTTCCTGCTATCTTTAAGATTCCATCTGTCTGCCTAAAAAATCAGCTGCCGCAGCTGCCAGTGCTTTTTCGGTATCCGTAAAATGTATTTTACCGTCTTTTGTCGTAATAATCACCGCTCCGAGTACATCCCCGGCGCAGATAATCGGACTTAATGCCTGTTCCTTGTATTCTTCCTCCAGATTTTCCGCAACCGGCACAAACTCCCTGTCACCGCTTGCCGCAACAAGTGTGCTTCTGTCATCTAAAAGCTGCTCCATTTTTTTAGTGATATTCTTTTTTATCATATCCTTTTTATCCGGACCTGCTGCCGCAATAATCTGGTCGCGGTCCGAAACGCAGACGGTATGCCCTGTTGTCTGTGCAAGCGACTCCGCATACTCTTTTGCAAAAGCCCCCAGTTCTCCGATGGGTGAATATTTTTTTAAGATAATCTCGCCCTCTTTATCGGTAAATATTTCAAGCGGGTCTGTCTCCCGGATGCGAAGCGTTCTTCTGATTTCTTTGGGAATGACAATTCTCCCTAAATCATCAATTCTTCTTACAATGCCTGTCGCTTTCATATTCTGCTTTTCCTCCAATGCTATATTTGGGTCTTTTTGCTATATATTAGCTTTGGAGTTAGTATGTGGAAAATTTCAGAAAATTATTCTTACCTGAATTTTTCCAATGACCCTCTAACTTATTAAATTTCTGGTTTTTTCGCTTTTTTATGTATTGTCGTATTCTAAAAAATCCAGTATTTTATCCCAATCACTCATCTTAAAAACTTCTTACACTACTTTTACAACATATGAATTCTTTCCGGCATTTTTGGCTTCATACATCGCTTTGTCTGCAATACGCACTAAATCCGTGTAATCCATACCACCCTCTTTTGCCATTACAATACCAAGGCTTCCTGTAACCGGAATCTGCTCTTTGCTTTCGGGGTTGATGTAATTTTCCTGAAGCAGCTTTAAAATCCTTGCGGCATCGGCTTTCATTTTCTCATCACCGATTGCACCCGCGTAGCAAAAGACAAATTCATCACCGCCGATACGTCCCACTTCTCCGCTGATATTTTCCTGTAATGTCTTTGCAACATAGCAGATGACATCATCCCCTACCTGATGTCCGTAGTTTGTGTTAAAATTTCTGAAATCGTCAATATCCAGAAATCCTATCGCAACCGGTGTTTTATTCTCGTCCGAATATGCCACGGTTTCTTCAACATATTGTTCTATTGCCTTTTTATTTTTTACACCGGTCAACGGGTCGCTTTCCGCCTGCTGCTTTAATTTATCCTGTTCCATTTTTTCATACATTTTTTCCTTTTCGGTATAGGCAAGCAGTTCATTAATGCTTTGTGACAGCTGTCCCATTTCATCTTTCGATTTTACCGGTATACGCAGGGAATAATCCTGTGTTTCTTTAATCTTTGCAAATACGTCCATTGCTGATTCAATCGGCTGTAAAAATTTTCGTGTAGTAAGAATCTGTACTATCACCGTACCCACTGCAAAAAATACAAATAAAATCACCCACAGCAGCTTATAAGACATCATATCTTTTTTCTGTGCTGTCAGATTTTCCGTGACACGGACTGTCCAGTTGGAATTTTCTACATTTGAATAGTATGTAATATATTGTTCTCCATTATATTTGTAATAAATTTCCCCACGCGGGTTGGCTTCCCGGTCAATCGCATTCCATTTTTTCTGAAAATCGCTTCTATCCGCACTTTTGGTTACAAATTCTGTCAGACTGTTTTTCTGTGTCGTTTTTCCTGCCGTAATAATGGAATTGTTGCCGTCTAACAGATAAAACGTGCCGGATGATAATGAATCCATATTCAGGCGCAGTTCATCAAAGTACGTCGTGTCTAACTCCTCTGAAATGTATCCTATCAATTCACTTTTTTCATAAACACCGATATATGCCGGTACAACGCGCTTTAATCCGTCATCCGTCTGCCGCTCATAAACATCACCCATAATAAACGTACCTGCATGAAACTTTGTATCAGCATTCTTTAGCTGGCTGGTTTCACTGGTTGTATACTTTTCACTGGAACCGACTACACTGAAATTTTTATCCAGTACCGAAATACTCGCAACAAATGTACCGTATTTTTTCTGTTCTTCCAAAAGGTTATCCAGATAACGCTCATCTACCGTTTCATCAGACTCTCCCAGACTGTACTTAATCGCTTCCTTTGTCAGATCATAGCTTGCCACCTTTTCCATTTCACTGTTGCGGTTTGCCGCAAACTTCTGGATATTGGTAATCTGGTTTTCACTCACCGCCCTTAAATTACATTCTGTCATGGAATCAATCTTCCGGTTCATTTCATAAATAGAAACAACACCGAAAATACACAGCGGCATCAGCGAAAAAAACATCACAAATCCAAGTGCACTTTTTCTAATATTCACGGCAATCCCTTCTTTCACACATTTTATACAAAACCCCTCCGCTCACATCTTCTCAGTTTTTATAAAACCAATATCTGTAAACAGAGGGTTATTCTACTTCTCCTGCATCTTATTCGCAGTAATTCTTACTTACGTAATCTTTAATTGCTTCGCTGTCTTCCGGCATTCTGCATCCGATAATATATTCTCCATCATTATTAGAACAGCGGATAACACAGCCCTCCAGCGGTTTATCGCCTAACACATCAAAGCCCTGTACATCCAGTGTAAGATTTTTACCCTTTGTGCTCTCAAAGACGGAATCGTTTACTGAAAATGCAAAACCGTTGGCACTGATATTGACCATCTTGCCATCATAAGCTGTATCCTGTCCGCTGATACGGATTGTACATTTGTTATCCAGCGGCATACGAGGATATTTTCTTCTGTTAAATACCTGTGGATTGGTTTCAACGGTTAACTTATACTGACCCTTTTCGCCATGTCTGCTGTAGTGGACTGCTACGTGCTCCCAGCAGTACAATACATTATCCACAACAATATTTAACCGGCAGAACGCATTTCTGTCACGCTTATCAACTGCCTGTCCGCTCTTACTATCCAGTGCAACAAAAATATCTTTATCCATACAGTCTACGACTTCACCCAGATATTCATCTTTCTTACCGCCGGCATCCCCAAATGCAATAGAAATCTTCATACCCGGTTTAATATCCTGAACGCCCATGAAACCGCCAACGCCCAGTTCACGCATCAGCTTGCCGACAACACTTTCAATATCCATCGCACTCTTTGCGCTGGCTTCATATTTACTTAACATCGTCTTTGTCGTCAGTTCTGCACCGCCGATGCTCTGTGTCATGACTTCCATGACCTCACCGACCTGATTCATATTCTCTGTCAGTGTGCGGTTAGAACTTTCCACTTCTTTAACGGCACTATCCACAACCTTAATATTCTCTCCAAGACTGGTAGCGTCCTGTGTAATATTTGTTACACTTACATTGACATTCGATACCTTTTCAATATTAACCTGAATCAGTTCAATGGTTTCAGCAATGGCTTCCAGCATCTTCTGGGACGTTTCTTCCAAATGGGAAAGCGCTTCCATAATGCTGTTGGAAGATGCCTGTGTGCCGCTGCTCAAATTACGGATTTCATTGGCTACAACCGCAAAGCCCTTTCCGGCTTCTCCGGCTCTTGCCGCTTCAATGGAAGCATTTAACGCCAGTAAATTGGTCTTTGAGGTAATGCCCTCAATTGTACTGGTTTCTTCTTTTACATTTTCAAATTCTTTCTTGAAATCTTCCAGAATCTGTTCAACCTGTTTTGAAAGGTCTGCCATCTTATTGGTTGTTTCCACAACCTCTACCAGTTCACCCGCACTCACATTTGCATGTTCAACAGATGCCCCAATCAAATCTACCACCTGTTCCATCAGGTCAGCCACACCTTTGACCTGTGTGTCAATAACTTTTGTCATCTCCATGGAAGAAAGGGTCTTTTCATTTAAGACACCGTTGTTGGCATCGAGATTCTGCATATCCTTCATAACATCATTGGCACCCGTTCTGTTCTCGTCTGCCAGTTCACGGACAACCGTTACACCGTCTACAACGGCATTACTTGCATCCTTAACCTGTTCTACGGTACGGACAACGCGCTCTAAGTTGCTTTTAATAGACTGCGTAAGCGCCCCATCGGATTCTACCAGATGTTTGATTGCCATATTGGTACAAACATAACAACCAATTACAATGACCAGCTGTAATGCACATTCAGGACTTGCCATATAATCCATCATGCCCTTTGCCAGCCCCTTATAAGCATTACTTGAAATCAGTACAAAAAGTGTAATCCACATCATCGTGCGGATAAACTTCGGGTCTTTGTATAAAATCAGAATTGAAATTAACGGCAGGATAAACACATATGAAATCTGGTCGAGTGCTGTCCATGCAATAACTGAATAAAATGCAAGATATCCCAGTCCCACAATCCATTTATACGGTTTAAAATCCATTCCTTTAATAAACAGCAGTGCCTGTCCGACAATATAGACTGCCCAGCCCGCAATCGCAAATGCTGCGTAATAGCCCGGTGTCAGTGTTCCGGTGCCGACTTTGATGCCATAATAAATGCACGCAACGATCAGCAGAAGCACCCATGTTATGCTTGCTCTTTTGTTCGTCTTTGCCCTGAAAAAGGCTTCATTATAATTTTCCATAAACATTTCTCCTTTTAGTAAGTCAGCCATAGTTCTTTATTAAGAAGTATACCATAATTTATCAAAAAAGACTACTGATTCCCGCAGACACCATCAAAAGATATCATTTTCATTATTTTGTTGAAAAGGCCTCAAAAATATCTTAAAATAGTGATATGATGCCATGGTAAAAACCGCTGGCCATGATAGGAGACTGCTATGAGTGACTTTATGATAAGAAATTTTTATAAACAGCGAAAAGACTTTGAGAAATCATCTGCCGAACGGAATTTAACGCTTACTTTTCCGGATACTGTCACGGAGATAAAAAACATTCCTTATATGACAGACGGCTCTGCCGCAAAAGACAACACTTCTTTGAACACGGACTGCCCACCGCAAAGCAGTAAATCACACATCCGCGATTCGCACCGTCTGGACTGTTACCGTCCGAAAAAACGGGACGGCGAACTTCTCCCGGTAATTGTAAATGTGCACGGCGGTGGACTTTTACTTGGCAGCAAAGAATTTAACCGGTTATTTTGCATGCGGTTAAGCGAACTTGGTTTTTTAGTCTACAGCGTGGAATACCGTCTGATACCAGACTGTTCATTTTTCGACCAGTGTCAGGATTTAGCCTATGCCATGGACTTTTTAAAAACGCGGATTTCTTCCGATAACGGTGATCTGTCCCATGTATATGCAGTCGGGGACAGTGGCGGTGCGTGTCTTTTAACCTACACTGCTGCCCTGCAGCATGCCCCTGCCGCAGCAAAAGCTGCCAAAGTCACTCCGTCTTCTTTACATATCAATGCGCTGGGACTCATCAGTGGCATGTTTTATACAACAAAAAAGGATAAAATCGGATTGTTTCTTCCAAAGTATCTTTACGGAAAGAATTACAAAAAGAGTGCCTTTGCGCCGTTTGTAAATCCCGAACACCCTGATATTGTAAAGGCACTTCCGCCGTGTTTTCTGGTAACCAGCCACAACGATTACTTAAAACGCTACACGTTACAATTTGAAAAAGCACTGGCACGTTACCAGGTGCCGCATGATTTACTGAATTTTCCGAAAAATCCGAAGCTTACACACGCTTTCAGCGTATTTGAACCGGAACTTGACGAAAGTTTACAGACAATGAAATCCATGATTGATTTCCTTCAAAAATACTAGAACAGGAGATGACACTTATGAACTATGATGAAAATGTTTTCAAAGAAAAAGCCAACATCAAAGCCCGCAGAATCTGGCTGGTCTTTGCACTTTTACTCACAGCCAACTATGGCTCCGATGCCGCAAACGGCCTGTATCCGTTTTCTAATTACATTATTTTTGTAGTATTATGCTGGGTTCCTTTCTTTATCGGCGATATTCTGCTGCGGCTAAAAGGAAAATCAACTGATTTGTACAAATATGATCTTGTTATCGGATACGGTATCTTTTATACCTTTGTATCCTGCACAACAGCTTCACCAATTGCATTTACCTATGTGCTTCCTGTCACAAGCCTTCTGGTTCTTTACAAGAACCGCAGCTTTATGATTCGTTGCGGCATCGCCAATACGCTTGTCATCATCGGCAGTGCCTTATACCGCGGTGTCGTACTTGGCTGCAACTCTGCGGCTGATATAAAAAATTACCAGTTACAGGTATCCTGCATTGTTTTATGTTATATCTGCTACGTGCTGTCTATCCGCCATTTAAACGAATCTGATGGGGCTTTAACCGACAGTATCAAGGCTGACTTACAGCGTGTCATCTCAACCGTTGAAAAGGTAAAAACTGCCAGCAATACCATTATGAACGGTATTACCGTTGTCCGTGAACTGGCTTCTGAAAACAAACACGGCTCTGACGTTGTTTTACTCAGCATGAATGAATTAACTGACAACAACGGAAAATTACAGCAGCATACCACCTCCTCCACCGATATGACCGGTGATATTAATGCACAGGTGGAACACGTTGTTGCATTAATCAACGAAATGGTTTCCTTAACAGCTGAATCCGTTACACATGCACAGACCAGTTCCACAGACCTTGACGAACTGGTAAAAACTGCCGGAACGATGTCTGAACTGTCTGGCGAAGTTGAAAATGTTTTACAGGAATTCAAATCAGAATTTGAAAAAGTAAAAGAAGAAACCGGTACGATTGACAGCATTTCAAGCCAGACCAATCTGCTTGCCTTAAATGCTTCGATTGAAGCCGCACGCGCCGGCGAAGCCGGAAAAGGCTTTGCGGTCGTTGCCGAACAGATTCGCACATTAAGTACCGAAACCAAATCTTCATCCGGTCAGATTCAGGATGCCTTAACCCGTCTGGATGAGATTTCAGAAAAAATGACATCTTCTATCGAACAGACCTTGAAACTGATTCAGCTGACCCTTGAAAAAGTAACCTTAACCGGCGAAAATGTCGGTAAAATTACTGCGGATTCTTCACAGCTGGGTGAACATATCCAGGTTATTGACACCGCTATTAAAGAAGTGGAAAATTCCAACCGCCAGCTGGTTTCCAACATGGAAAACGTTACTGATATTGTAAATGTCATGACCAACTGCATTTCCGACTCTGACGAAACGACCAAACGCATGAGCAGTAAATATGAAGAAACGGCTCTGAATATCAACAACATTGAAGATGTTATCCAGGATTTAATGTGCGAACTGGGTATCGGCGGTTTCATGGGCATTGATGATGTAAAGCGCGGCATGAAGATGACCGTAACCGTTCATGATGATGCTTCTTCTAAAGACATTGAATACCACGGTGAATTACTGGAACAGGTTGAAAATACGCTTTTTGCCTCTCTTGAAAAGAAGCTCAGCCTGCCAAAACCGGCAGCATGTACCGTACAGGTTACTGTCGGTAATGTTCTTTACTGCTGGAGCCATGCCAAGATTCAGTCTGACAGCGGTAAAACAGCTGCGGAAGAAACTTACCGTATTCAGATTACCAGCCGTCCGCAGATTATAAACCGCCGGAAATATCCACGCATGGATATTTCCAACACCTGTACGATTACCGTGAAAAATTCCGGTGAAACCTTTAAGGGTCAGTTAGACAATATCAGTGCAAACGGTTTTGCCCTTCTGGTAAAAGACCCGTTCTTTGCCTCTGCCAAGGGCCGTGACATTTCCATTGCCATTGATAACTTTGCACTGACCGCCCATTCCGTACTGGAAGGCCGAATTATCCGTTCTTCTGAAAATGAAGGCACGTATATCGTCGGCTGCCAGATGCCGGAGGACAACTACTACATTATGGAATATGTAGAAAGTGCCCTGCGCGAAAATCAGAAACATGTGTAAAATATAAGATAACTACGATAAAACAGCTTGAACCAAACGCCACCGTAACCGAAGGCTTATCCGTTATGCAGAATGAAGTGACCGGTTCCGCTTCTGACATCGCCGCTACTTCAGCCGGTCCGCCATGGTATAGAACTGGTAGTAAATGCCTTTCTTTTCCATAAGTGCTTCGTGGTTTCCTTCTTCGGCAATGCCTTCCTGCGTAAGCACTAAGATTCTGTCCGAATTGCGGATACTGGATAAGCGGTGTGCAATGGTAATCGTTGTTCTGCCCTTTGACAGCTTCTCTAACGACTTAGCAACCTCATACTCGCTTTCATTGTCCAGCGCCGAGGTTGCTTCATCCAGAATCAGTATCGCCGGGTTCTTTAAAAATACCCTTGCGATGCTGATTCTTTGTTTTTGTCCGCCGGAAAGCTTCACACCTCGTTCTCCGATATAGGTCTGATAGCCGTCTTTTAGTTCCCTGATAAATCCATCTGCCCCGGCAAGCTTTGCTGCTTCAATAACCTGTTCCTTTGTCGCATTTAAGCTGCCGTATACAATATTGTCATACACCGTACCCGAAAACAGATAGACGTCCTGCTGTACAATGCCAATCTGCTGGCGCAGGCTCTTTAACGTAAATGATTTAATATTTTTGCCGTCAATGCTGATTTCGCCGGAATCAATATCATAAAAACGCGGAATCAGGTTACAAAGTGTGGTCTTTCCACCGCCTGACGGTCCGACAATGGCAACCTTTTCGCCCGGACGAATCGTCAGATTCAGATTTTCAAAGACCTGATTGTGGTCATCCGGATACTCAAAGCTTACATCTTTAAATGTAATATCTCCTGTTACATCTTTTAATTCAACTGCACCCGGCTCGTCAAAAATGTCGATTTGGGCGTCCATAATCTGTAAAAAGCGCTCAATTCCCGTCATGCCGCGCTGGAACTGCTCGGCAAATTCAATGATTCTGCGGATTGTTGCAATAAATGTCGTTACATACAGCATATACGCAACCAAATCGCCCGGCAGAATCATGCCTCTAACCATAAAAATACCGCCGGCAACCACAACTGCCAGATACATCACACCGTCAAACATTCTGGTTGTAGTCTGGAATGCGCCCATATATTTATACGTTTCTTTTTTAATCCCAAAGAAGCTGTGGTTATCCGCATCAAACTTCTGATTTTCCATATCTTCATTTGTGAAAGCCTTCACAACCTTCTGACCCAGCAAGGTATCTTCAATACGCGCATTTAATTCACCAATCTGATACCGCTGTGCCGCAAATGCCTTTTTCATTTTGCGGTTCAGCTTCATACAGGATAGAACCATAACCGGCACAATCACAAAAATAATCAGTGTCAGCCACAGATTAATCATTGCAAGAATTACAAAGCCTGCCACACCTTTAATCGCCGCAATAAAGAATTCCTCCGGACAGTGATGCGCAAATTCGGTAACATCAAATAAATCGTTGGTAATCCGCCCCATAATCTGACCGACTTTCGTATTGTTATAATACGTATCAGACAGCTTCTGCAAATGCGCATATGCATCTTTACGCATACCGGTTTCAATCTTTGCACCCATAACATGCCCTGTATATGCCATATAATAATTGGCAATACCATCAATAATACGCAGTACCAGATACAATGCACCCAACATCAGAATGGTCTTTACGGACAACGCCGCAAGATCCCGGATTCCTTCGTTGGTAATATAACGCATAATCAGCGGAAGCACAAGCTCGCAGATTGTTGTCAGCGCCGCACAGAATAAATCCATGCAGAGCGTCCCCATATGCGGCTTATAATACGGTGCAAACCGTGAAAGCAGCTCCTTTGTTTCATACTCTTTCGTATTCACGTTTTGTTTCCTCCCATTTTTCTTCATCTTACTCTCTTTCTTTGTCTGTACACGCATAAATCTATATCTTTACACGCTTCACCCGGCTTCGCCAAACATTTTTCCTAAAGTTTTGTCAGACAATACATTTATTATGTGTCATGTTGCTGCGCCAGCCAGTTCTGTCAACGGTTTTATAGTATAGCCCATTTCTTCCCACTTGGTCAACAATTCGTCTAAAATCTGCGCATTTGTCGAGGACGTGGAATGTAACAGCACGATTGCGCCGGGGTGTATTCTTTTAAGCAGCTTGCCAAACGCTTCGTCTTTTGTCGGCTGTTTATCCTGATACCAGTCCACATAAGCAAGACTCCAGAAAAACGTGTGGTAGCCAAGCTCCTGCGCCATTTTTAAATTTTCAATATTGTATTTGCCCTGCGGCGGACGGTAAAATTTTGTTATCGGTGTCCCTGTAATCTGCTCAAACAGATTTTCAACGTCCTGCGTTTCCTTTTTAAAGGCATCCATGCTTGAAATGGATGACATATCTAGATGATGATAGGTATGATTGCCGACCGTATGCCCCTCCGCAATCATCCGTTTGACTATCTCCGGGCTGGTTTCCAGAAAATTTCCGACCACAAAAAAGGTCGCCTTTACATCATGTTTTTTCAGCGCGTCTAAAATCAGCTCTGTATTGCCGTTTTCATAGCCGCAGTCAAATGTCAGATAAATCGTATTCTGTGTTGTATCCCCGATAAAATACGCATTGTATTTTTTTAATTCCTCTGCACTCGCATTTCCTGTCGGCGGCTTTCCTTCCGTGCCAAAACCCAGTCCCCAGTTTTCACTTTTTTCATGCAGTAATGCCGACACACCGACACTCTCCGCCTTTTTTGCTGTCAGCGCTCCCAGCGCATACATTACTAAAAACAGCACTGCCACGATACTTACTTTCTGTGCCGTTATCCCCGACCACGGTTTCCTGCTTTCCCTAATGTCTTTTTCCTTTTCTTTGCCATCAGCTTTACCGCGCCTGCGTCCCGACCTCCACAGCAGTTTCATACACCTCTCCAATCCACAAATACTAGATTTTTACCGCGCAGATTTGTTTCATAAGAACCAAATTCCAATGCAAAAAATACTTACACCGGCATTTTTTCACGCTATATACTATATTCCCGCCGTTTTGGCACTATTCCTTTTTCATGCTTTTTAATGCAAAATGAGCAAAATGAACGACCGTTATACCAACTACGAATGTTTGATACAACGGCCGTTCTAAGACTCTGCGTTATCCAATTTTAAACTCCTTTTTCTTCGATTCTTCATTGATTTTATGAATTTTACTTCATTTTTCAATTTCTTCGATGAAATCTGTTCTGATTGTACAAAGGCAACATCACCTTTTTATTCCCTGCTCGTAAGTTTTCTTTTTGGAATCTTTTCTTTAAAAAATCTTCCTTTTTGTTTTCTTACTTAGAACATTGATACATTTTTTGAATGATACCTGATTCCTTGAAATTGCTTTCATTGAATCTGTTTCATTCGGATAATATGAAGCTTCTTTCTGTCATCTTTCACGGGTTCTGACAGTTTCAAGATATCTGAAATATAGTTTCCTTTTACTTCTGCATCTTCATTGACTTTGATTTCGTTGATAACCAAAATCTTTTACTGGTATCAGAAGTGTTCCGGTCGTATATTTTTGATACCTTTTCAGTATTTGTTTCTTTACACAAATCTGAAATCTTTCATATTATTGTTGTGGTAAATCTTCAATATGAGTGCCAGCCTGTATTACCTTTTCCTTCTTTTCCTATCCCTTTATAGGAATCTTCCATTTGTTATATCGGTAAAGGTATTCTTGCGAGGGAACTGCTATGCCTTACCACTCTCATATTGTAGGTGTATTCCTTCGTTCTGCATTGGAATCAACCTCCTTTTAAGAACTCTTATGTTTGAAGTTCTTGTTTGTTTGTGATTGTATATTAACACGCAGGTTATTATTTGTCAATACTTTTTTCAAATAAATTTTAATTATTTTCATTCTTTTCTATAAATTGTATATTTTATTATGAATATTCTGACATTTTATACTGGCAGCTGTTCTATCGTTTCATATGCCTGCATCAGCATTTCCTTTGTCACTGCATACGGATAATGGCGGATATCGGACATCTGCGGAATCCTGTCCATGGTTTCAAAGAACTGCTCCTCGGTAATGCCGATATCGGCAATGCGCACCGGAAGTCCCAGCTCTTTATTTAAGGCATAAATTTTTTCAAATTCCTCCTGCTGTCCGTCTACAAGCAGGGCATACAGTACACCGAATCCGACAACCTCGCCGTGCAGATGTTCTTTTTCAATGACCGGATACGCCGTCAGCGCATAAAAGCAGGCATGTGCCAGACCACTGTTGTAATCCGGTGTAAAGTCCCTTGTAAGGAAAATGGATACAATCGCTGTCGTAACCACAATCGCTAAAACTACCTGCTCCAGTGCTTCGGTTGCAACACCCTTTTTATTATCCTCCAATGCCTGTCTGCCGTATTCAAGCATCGGTGTCAGGCACATTTTGGAAAATCCGACCCCGACCTCCGTATAATGCGGCAGTTTTTCACCGCGTGAAGAAATCTCAGCTTCGTAATTTTTCGCATACGTGTCGCCGATACCCGCCCACAGATAACGGTACGGTGCTGCGGCAATAATCTGTGTGTCGATAAATGCGTGAGCTGCCGGATGTGTAAAGAAATGTGGTTTGAAAAATGTGCCGTCTTCATGATACATAATTGAAACAGAAGTACATGCCGCACAGTTGGAAGCGATTGTCGGGAATGTAAACACCGGCTTTTCACACTCGATACACAGACATTTGCAGGTATCAATTGCCTTTCCACCACCCACGGCAAACACCATATCGGCTTCTTTGAATGCCGGCAGTGCGGCAAGGCGTTCTACTGCCTCATACGTGCAGTCTGTTCCGTAAATTTCTTTTCCGATAATATCCAGCCCTCCGTCCGCCGCATTTTTACTGATTTTGTCAAATGCCGCAGAAAGCGCCTTTTTACCGCCGATTACAAGCACCTTTGTGCCGTATGGTTTACAGATTTTTCCAATCTGGTTATAGACCTCTTTTCCTACAGAATAACTCGGTAAATGTAATTCATAATTTTCTAATTTCATAATTCTATCCTTTCCGCAGACATTTTCATGCCCGCAAAACACGTATCAGTTTTTTAATTTTCAGCTGCTTCGCTGCCCATGACCGGCTGTTTTTTCACGCAGCCTACAATCATATGGACAATAAACGGTATCACAATCACAATCAGCGTTGCATAACCGATATAAGAATAACCCGTCTTAACCAGCGGAATTAAGCCAAACTGTGTTGTGAATCCGACAAATGCAACACCCATTGCAAGGGATGCGCCTCTGCCTGCGTTTTGTGTCTTTTCCTTCATGGTCTTTCCTCTTTTCTTTTTGTTACAAACCGAAATAAAAAAAAAGATTTCCGTTCCCTAAAGGAACAGAAATCTTTTCTGCACGCCACCTGTATGGAAATCTCACATACGGTCTTTCTATAGTCCGTCAAATCGGCGATTACTACAGTCAGACGATATGCTCTCATCATAACGGTTAGAGTTTCCGTCAGCTCCTACTATCATTTCAGGCTGCCCTCATAAGTCCATTCACATGAACCGGAAATACTGCTTTCTCACCACATGCAGTTCTCTGTAATCTCTTACGCTCATGCTACTACTCTTATTCAACGGTTTGTCTTTTTTATTTATTGCTGAGTTTAGCACATTGCTGTGTGAAATTTCAACCTCTTTTTTACATTTTGAAATAATCAATGCTCTGTACAAGCTGTTCGGCAATCTGACGGAGCTGTTCGGCACTTTCATAGACCTGTTTAAATGTTCCTGCAACCGCTTCTGTTTCATTATATGTCTTTTTCGTGCCTTCCATGTTGTTTCCGGCAATTTCAGAGAGCGCCGACACGGCTTCCACGACTTCACTGCGGGAGCTGTCAAGCCGCTGTGTACTGCTTTTAATCTGTCCGATACTCTGCATGGATTCCCCAATACCCGAAAGCACCTCTTCCACAATATTTTGAGTTGCCTGCATGCTTTCACTCTGACTCTGTAGAATCTGCTGCATCTGCTGCATATTTTCCACGGCTTTTGCGGAATCCTCCATAAGTACCTGCGTAGTTTCACCGATTTCACGGCTCGATTCGTTGGACTGGTCTGCCAGCTTTTTAATCTGATCGGCAACCACGGCAAAGCCCCTGCCGCTTTCTCCTGCCCTTGCCGCCTCAATCGAAGCATTCAGGCTTAACAGATTGGTTTCTTCCGCAATCGACGTAATCAGTGCCGTCGCCTCGTAAATTTTATTGACAGAGTCATTCGTTCTGTTCGTCTGCTCCTGTACTTCTTTTATTGTATGCTCCACTTCGTCATTGATTTTCATGAGATTTAACAGCGTTTCTGCCGCCCTGCGGCCGGACTGCTGCATTGCCTGTGCATTTTCGTCTAACACGCCGACTTCCTGTGTCGTCTGCGTGATATTTTCACCCATAATCTGCATCTGTGCCGAAGTATTCTTGGAATTTTCTGCCTGCTGTGCCGAATTATCCACAATCATTGCCACAGTATCTTTTACCTGTGTCATCGTGCCGTTGGTGGTGTCTGCTGCCATCCCCAGCACATCCGATGCCTCTGACAAATGCTTTGCATTTTCTGAAATTTCACGGATAACAGACTGCATGGCATCTCTGAGCGTAATCGTAACCTTTGACAACGCACCGATTTCGTCCTTTCTTACAAGCAGCTTTTCATCTACCCATACTTTTAAGTTGCCCTGTGCCAGCTCCTCAACAACCTGGATACTGCTTTGGATATTACTGCTCATAGACAATGCTATTTTCATGGCAAATGCAATACACACAAGCATAATCACAATCACCGCCATAACAATACTGCCGAGAATCTTGTTGATGACCGCATCTTTTTGCGCCTTATCCGTACCGACAAAGACCATGCCGATAATCTCGCTGTCCGAACCATTCTGATAAACCGGCATATAATAGCCATAATTTATATTTCCTTCTAATGATACGTTTTCGCTGAAATATTCTTCGCCGTTTTGCAGAACCTTTGTAATAATCACATCGCCCGCCGGTGAACCTAAAATACGGTTTCCATCCGAGTCCGCAGCCGAAGTCATAATGCGTTCGTTTCCGTAGAAAAATGTCACATCCATATCCGTGTTCTTTTTGATACGGTCTACCAGACTTTCCGACTTGGAAATGTTATAGCTGCCCTTCCAGATATCGCCATTGCTGGTCTGTATATAATCGCCCGTATTCTGGTCATATGCCGCCAGTGTCGCCGCCGCCGTGCCTTTTAACGCTTCCTCAATCTGGTTGATTAATGCACCTTTTACCGTGGTAAAGGTTAAAAAAATGGATACAATGCCTAAAAGCAGCACCGGTATAATGGTAATGGATAAAATTTTCTTTTTAATACTCATCTGTAATTCCCCCTATTCGACAACGTGAACGGTTTTAAAGTACCAGTTGATTTTGCCGGTAATCGTTGCGGCATCAAGTGTTTTACCCTGTTCGCCTACGGTTTCTCCCGTATTGGTTTCAATGACACCGTCAAACACACCGTTTTTCCCGGATACAATCTGCTGTTTGGCTTCGTCCACCTTCTGTTTTGTCCCTGCCGCACAAAAATCTGCCAGTTCCGTAATGCTGACCAGATTTTCATTCATGCCGCCGTAATAATTACTGCCGTCCCACGTTCCGTCCAGAACACTCTGTACCGCAGAGGTGTAATAAGCACTCCAGTTCCAGATAACACTACACAAACATGCATTTGGCGCATCTTTACTCATATCCGAATTATAACCGATACTGTATACGCCCCGTCCCTGCGCCAGTGTCTGCGGATAAAGCGTGTCACAGTGCTGTGTAATCACGTCACAGTTCATATCAAGCAATGTCGCTGCGGCGGCTTTTTCCGCTTCAGGACTGTACCAGCTGTTTGTTACCTTAACGTAAATCTGTGCATCCGGATTGACAGAATATACACCCAGTGCGAAAGCATCAATACCGCCCGTAACTTCTGAATTGGAAGAATCCATTGCGGCAACATAGCCGATTTTATTAGTTTTGGTGTTCACGCCTGCCACAATTCCGCTTAAATACCGCGGCTGATAGATTTTTCCGAAATAGTTGTTAAAATTTTTACCGTTGCTTAAATAACCCGTGCCGTGTGAAAAATACACAGACGGATACTGTTCCGCTATTTCTGCGGTGGTCTGCATATAGCCCCAGCTTGTGGAAAATATGATATTACAGCCCGCATCAATACACTCCTGAATCGCAGTGCGTGTCTTTTGTGCATCACTGTCATCGACATTGATTTTGCGTATAATCTGGTCATCTGAAAGTCCGAGGTTTTGCTGCATCCCCTGAATCCCTAAATCATGTGTATAGGTATAGCCGCTTCCCTCTGCCGGATCAGACAAATGAATGACCCCGACTTTGATATTTTCTTTGGTAATGCCTGTGGTATTTTGTACCGATACGGTACTGTTGTCAGAATAACCCTGATTGGTTGCATAATCGTCCGGCTTCTGTGCCTGACACCCTGCCAGCAGCAGACTGCACGCTGCTGCCGCAAAGATTCTGTAAAACGCTTTTGTACGCTTACAATACACTTTCTTATTCATATGAATCTCCCCTTTGTCACTACAATACACCTGTGGTTGCATATATATACTATAATTTATCATAAAAATAAGAATTTGTAACGCTTTATTTCGGATTTTTTTAGACTTTTTATACTTTTTTAATACACACAAATAAGCGGACAAAAATAATTTTCTGCCCGCTTTGCTTTGTGTTTTAAATGGCATCTGCCGTCAATGCCGCGTTCTGCGTATTGATAATGCTTAAAATTTCCTCCCGGATATGCATATATTCCTGTGTATATTTTGCACTTTCCTGATTCGTACCTACAATATCATAGGTAAAATCTGTGTGAAATTCCTTAACAATCCTGCCCGGTCTTGAAGACATGACGATTACTCTTGTTGCCAGTGCCAGTGCTTCATCAACATCATGGGTAATGAGGAAAATGGTATTGCCGGTCTTATTCCAGATTTCACGGATTAAGGTCTGCATATTTTGTCTGGTTAAGGCATCAAGCGCACCAAACGGTTCGTCCATCAGAATCATCTTCGGCTGGTTTACCAGCACCCTTGCAAGAGAGGCTCTCTGCTTCATGCCGCCGGAGAGTTCATATGGCTTCTGCTTTGCAAAATCCTTTAAGCCGACCAGCTCCAGGTATTTTTTCACATCTGCTTCCCGCTCATCTTTTGGAACTTTACGCATCTTCGGTCCGTATTCCACATTTTGATAAATATTTAACCATGGATACAATGTCGGTGTCTGGAAAACAACCCCGCGGTCTGCAGACGGTCCTATAATCGGCGTATCGCCCATCATTGCCGTTCCTTCTGTCGGCTGATGAAATCCTGCTATGATTTTAAGCAGTGTACTCTTGCCACAGCCGGACGGGCCTAATACACAGATAAACTCACCCTTTTCAATTTCCAGATTGACATTTTCAAGTGCTGTCACACTTCCCTTTTCACTGGCGTATCTTAAATACGCATCTTTTATGGAAACAACCGTCTCCCTTTTGATTTCACTTGCCATAACCTTCACCTCTCTCTGCCTGTCTGACATTACTTACCCAATGCGGTTTCAATGTACTTCGAATTCACTGCCTTTTCAAATACGGACTTGTCCGGTACTTTTGTAATACTGCCCTGTGTCTTTAAAAATTCTGCCGTGTCGTAAAGGTTCTGTACCACAGCACCCTTTGCACTGCTTGTTCCAAGATACGTTGAGGAAATCTGTTCACTGCCTGTCAGCCATGTCGAACCGCTCATCTGGAATTTTGCATTGTCTTCTGTCAGTTCCATTGCTTCTGCAATCGTCTTGATTGCGGTGCTTTCATCGTTCTTATACATGGATACGGATTTATCAAGTGCCTTTACATAAGCGGCTACAATATCCGGGTGTGCTTCTGCAAACTTTGTACGGACCACTTCAACATTGGAGGTCATATATCCGGCTTTTGCAAGTTCACCGCTTGTTATTACAGTTTTCTTATTGGATAACTGGGATAATGTCGGCTCCCAAATATAAGCCGCGTCAATATCGCCACTGTTCCATGAAGCGTAGATTTTATCCGGCTGCATATCCAGTACCGTTACATCCGATGCACTTAGTCCGGCATTTTCCATTGCCTTTAAAAGTGAAAAATGGGCTGTGGATGCAAACGGAACCGCCACCTTTTTACCCTTTAAATCCGCTACGGTATTAATCCCTGATGTGCCTGTTGCAACAAGGGATTCCACATCACCCAAAACTTCATGAATCCAGATTAATTCCACGCCTAAATCCTGTGCGATTGCAAGCGAAGCCGGACAAGAACCCTCCAGTCCGAAGTCAATGCTTCCTGCCGCCAGGGCGGTGTTTACGTCTTTGCCGGAACTAAATTCCACGATTTCCACGCTGACGCTGTCACCCATTTCCTCCTGGAAATAATTCATTGCCTTTGCAATGCCTTCATCGTTTGGCATCTGCTGTGTACCGATTTTTACAATGGTTTTACCATCCGATGTCGTTGCTTCCTTTTTACTGCCGCAGCCCGTTAATGCAACAGACGCCGCAAGCATACCTGCCAGTGCCAGACTTACCAATCTCTTTACTCTCATAATGTTTTCTCCCTTCTTTAATCCCTGTTTTTTGCTTCTGTCATCTATTTTTATCAATCCTTGCCGCTCCACGGAACCAGCTTCTTTTCAAGGAATTTTAAAAGCCAGTCAATGAAAAGGCCCGTAAAGCCCATAACGAAAATACCGACAAAGATAATGTCATTTCTAAACCAGTTGCCCGCATCAACAACCATCCAGCCGATACCGGAAGATGCGGCTACCATTTCGGCGGCTACCAGTGTGGAATATGCTACGCCGATAGCAGTTCTTAATCCGACAAAGATTTCGGCTGCACAGGAAGGTAAAATCACACTCCCGAACACCTGCATCCGGGTTGCGCCGACCGTATAGGCGGCATTGATATAATCTTCCTTAATTCTTGCAACTGCCGAAACACAGGCTACATAAATCGGTGCAAAGCAGGCTAAGAATAACAGTGCAATCTTTGAACTGTTGCCAATGCCGAGTGCCAGTGTCAACAGCGTGTAGTATGCCAGCGGCGGCAGTGGTCTGTAAAATTCAATAAACGGTTCAACAAATGCCTTGATTTTGGAACTGAAACCGCTTAAAAGTCCAAGCGGTACGGCTGTGACAACGGAAAGCAGGAATGCTTTTAAAAGTCGTTCCATACTGGTTCCCAAATGCTGTAATAAGGTGTGTCCCTTATATCCTTGTGTTAAAACTTCTACAAATGAATCCCATGTGGCTTTCGGTGTCGGAATCAGCTTCGGGTCAACCAGTTCCAGCGCCGTTACCAGATACCATGCTGCAAAAAATAAAATGACTGCACAGACGGAAATAATCCGTTCTGTTGAAATTTTTTTCTTTTTCTTCATACCTAATCCTCATTTCCGAGCAAATTTTTTCATCATAGCTATTTGTTTTTGCTCACAAACAAATAGCCGGACAAAAAGGAGCCTGACGGATTTATTCCTGTCAAGCCCCTTTGCTTCCTTTATTCATGTATTAAATTGTCATGACCTTTCCTTCTCTTACGCTGTAAGAGCTTTGCAAATCCACTGTAAAGATTCTGCCGTCACCGTGTTCTCCAGTGCAGTTGACTGCCATTAATTTATCAACGATAAGCTGTTCATCATCATTTTCTGCTTCTATAATAAACATCCGCTTATTGTTTAATCCTGTTGTAATGACCGAACCGTCCATAAAGGTCCGTACCACTGCCTGTTTTCCTCTGCCGCTGACTCTCACGCATGTGAATCCCGGCTTTCCGAGGTCAAGCAGTGCCTGTTTGGTTTCTGCCGTTTTGTTCGGCCGCACAATTGCGATAATTTCTACCATAACATTCCCTGCCTTTCTACAGTCCTTCTGTCTTTGAACTGATTGTATAGGCTTTCTTAATCGGTGTTACAAAAATTCGTCCGTCACCGAAATTGCCTTCACCGGTTCTTGCCGTTCCGATAATCAAAGAACAAACCTTTTCTTCTACTTCATCGTCTACAACAATCATCAGCATTTCCTTCGGAAGTTCATCATAGAACACGGAACCGACCTGTAAGCCCTTTTGCTTGCCTCGTCCATATACTTCGATTTTGGTTACTGCCGGATATCCTGCATCTGCCAGTGTCTTTAAGGTTTCGTCTACTTTCTCCGGTCTGATAATCGCCCGAATCATTACCATAATGCCCCTCCTTTTCTACCGCTTCCTGCGGTGCTGTGCTTTTGTTTGTTTGAATCTGATTGAAAGTTTAGCACCTCCTGTATCCATTCACAATGTCTTGAAAAACAAAGTTTTTTGTGCTGGCGCACAGGTCTTTGCTTTTTTTATAAAAATGTGGTAGTGTCTAGGAAAAAGTGTATGCATTAAAATACCTGCGGAAAGGAGTATCAATTATGAAGCTTCCCGGTTATTATACGTCCGGTCGGTTTGCACATATGGCAGAGGTATCAGTACGGACAATCCGCTATTACGACCAGCAGAATATTTTAAAACCTTCCTATATAAATGAAGCCGGTGCGCGTTTTTATACTGATGAGGACTTTGTGCGGCTTCAGCAGATTCTGCTGTTAAAATATCTGGGTTTTTCTCTGGAAGATATCCGTGAAATGACAATTAACGATACCGATTATCACCTGATGCAGAATGCCTTAAATCTCCAGTTAAAGCTGATTGATGATAAAATCGAACAGATGCAGCTGGTGAAACAGGCAATTCAGGATACTTCCCATGCAATTGAGCAGAACCACACGGTCAACTGGAGTCAGATGCTGCACCTGATTCACCTGACCGGCATGGAAAAAAGTTTAAAAACACAATATCAGAATGCCAGTAATATCTCGGCACGGATTCGTCTGCATGAAATGTATTCCCAAAATCAGACGGGGTGGTTTCCATGGATTTACCACAACTGTAAAATCACAGACGGCATACGCATTTTAGAAATCGGCTGCGGGGACGGAACGCTTTGGAGTGAAAATATGGCAAAACTCCCGCAAAATATTTCCGTTGTCTTATCCGATATTTCGGAAGGCATGCTGCGTGATGTCAGAAGGCGCATTGACAATGATTCCCGCTTTGCTTTTCAGGCGTTTGACTGCCACCGGATTCCATTCGCCTCAGACAGCTTTGACCTTGTGATTGCCAATCATGTGCTGTTTTACTGTAAGGATATTTCAAAAGTCTGTCGTGAGGTATCCCGCGTATTAATTCCCGGCGGGACGTTTCTTTGCAGTACCTACGGTGCTTCCCATATGCAGGAAATCACGGCACTCGTCCAGGAATTTGACAGCCGTATCCAGTTATCCGGTGATGCCCTGTATGCACGGTTCGGACTTGAAAACGGTGCGGAAATTCTTGCCCCGTATTTTTCGGATATTTCAACGCGGCTCTATGACGATGCACTCTATGTCACGGATGCGGCACCGCTGATTGAATATATTCTTTCCTGCCACGGCAACCAGAACCAGTATCTGTTAGAACGTTATCAGGATTTCCGCCGCTTTGTAGAAAAGAAAACCTGCAAGGGCTTTCATATTACAAAATCGGCAGGGCTTTTTATCTGCCGGAATAAAATATAGAAATTCTTTTATAAAATTTTTCAGAAAAAGCTTGAAGGTGACGTAACGTCATCTTTTATACTGGGTATATTGACAAAATTTATTTGCTCGATTTTAGAACAAAGCATTTACTGTTTCTACAAAAGACTGGAGGTTTTATGAAAGGAATTATTTTAGCAGGCGGTTCAGGCACACGTCTTTATCCGCTGACAATGGTCACTTCGAAACAGCTGTTGCCGGTTTACGACAAGCCGATGATTTACTATCCGCTGTCCGTACTCATGAATGCCGGCATCCGCGACATTTTAATTATTTCAACGCCACAGGATTTACCGCGTTTTCAGGAACTGCTGCGCGACGGCAGCCAGTTTGGTGTCCGCTTATCTTACAAAGAACAGCCAAGCCCGGACGGACTGGCACAGGCATTTATTATCGGTGAAGAATTTATCGGTGATGACAGTGTTGCCATGGTACTCGGCGATAACATTTTTGCCGGACACGGTTTAAAAAAACGTTTAAAAGCCGCGATTGAAAATGCCGAAAGTGGCAGAGGTGCCACCGTTTTTGGCTACTACGTAGACGACCCGGAGCGGTTCGGTATTGTAGAATTTGACAAAAATGGCAAAGCCGTATCCATTGAAGAAAAACCGGCAAAGCCAAAGAGCAATTACTGTGTTACCGGCCTGTATTTTTATGACAACCGCGTTGTTAAATACGCTAAAAATTTAAAGCCAAGTGCGCGCGGCGAGCTTGAAATTACAGATTTAAACCGCATATACCTGGAAGAAAACCAGTTAAATGTCGAGCTTTTAGGACAAGGCTTTACATGGCTGGATACCGGAACACACGAAAGCCTTGTCGAAGCTACCAATTTTGTAAAAACAATTGAACAGCACCAGCACAGAAAGATTGCCTGCCTTGAAGAAATCGCTTATTTAAACGGCTGGATTTCAAAGGAAGATGTTTTAAAGGTTTATGAACTGTTAAAGAAAAACCAGTACGGACAGTATTTAAAAGATGTCTTAGACGGCAAATATATGGATGTACTGCACTAAAGGAGGATTTATGACTATTATTGTAACCGGCGGTGCCGGATTTATCGGAAGCAACTTTATTTTTCATATGTTAAACAAATACCCGGATTACCGGATTGTCTGCTTAGACTGCCTAACCTATGCCGGAAATTTATCAACGTTAGAGCCTGTCATGGACAACCCGAATTTCCGTTTTGTAAAGGAAAGCATTACGGACCGTGAGGCCGTTTACCGTCTTTTTGAAGAAGAAAAGCCGGATATCGTTGTCAACTTCGCCGCTGAAAGCCATGTTGACCGCTCTATTGAAAACCCGGAAATCTTTCTGGATACGAACATCAAAGGTACTGCCGTTTTAATGGACGCCTGCCGCAAATACGGCATTACACGTTATCATCAGGTTTCTACCGATGAAGTATACGGCGACCTGCCGCTTGACAGACCGGATTTATTCTTCACGGAAGAAACGCCGATTCACACCAGCAGTCCTTACAGTTCCTCAAAGGCCGGTGCAGATTTACTGGTGCTTGCCTACCACAGAACTTACGGTCTTCCGGTAACAATCAGCCGCTGTTCCAACAACTACGGTCCGTATCATTTCCCGGAAAAGCTGATTCCGTTAATGATTGCAAATGCTTTAAACGACAAGCCGCTTCCTGTTTACGGAAAAGGTGAAAATGTGCGTGACTGGCTCTATGTGGAAGACCATTGTAAGGCGATTGATTTAATTATTCACAAGGGACGTGTCGGTGAGGTTTATAATATCGGCGGCCACAACGAAATGAAAAATATAGATATCGTAAAGATTATCTGCAAGGAGCTTGGCAAACCGGAAAGCCTGATTACTTATGTAACCGACCGTAAAGGACACGATATGCGCTATGCCATTGACCCGACAAAGATTCACAATGAACTGGGCTGGCTGCCGGAAACGAAATTTGCTGACGGCATTAAGAAAACCATCCAGTGGTATCTGGACAATCAGGACTGGTGGAAAACGATTATTTCCGGTGAATATCAGGATTACTATGAAAAAATGTATAAAAACCGCTAATAGAAAGGACATGAATTTATGAAAGTGCTTGTTACCGGTGTCAAAGGACAGCTCGGACATGACGTTGTAAATGAACTTGAAAAACGCGGACATACTGCTGTCGGTGTTGATATTGAAGAAATGGACATTACAGACTTTACCAGTGTTAAAAAGACACTGACAGCGGTTTCTCCGGAAGCGGTCATTCACTGTGCGGCATGGACGGCTGTCGATGCCGCAGAAGATACCGAAAATCAGGAAAAAGTCCATCTTGTCAACGCTGTCGGTACGGAAAATATCGCTAAAATGTGTAAATATCTGGATATTGCCTGCATGTATATTTCAACCGACTATGTATTTAACGGTCAGGGAACTGACAGCTGGAAACCGGACTGTAAGGACTATGCACCGTTAAATGTGTACGGACAGAGCAAATTAGACGGGGAACTCGCCGTTTCCGGTCTGCTTTCCAAGTATTTTATCGTCCGTATTGCATGGGTATTCGGTCTAAACGGCAATAACTTTATCAAAACGATGTTAAAGGTCGGCGCAAACCACGATAAACTGACGGTTGTCAATGACCAGATTGGCACACCGACTTATACATTTGATTTGGCACGCCTGCTTGTCGATATGATTGAAACCGACAAATACGGTTACTACCACGCAACCAACGAAGGCGGCTTTATCAGCTGGTATGACTTCGCGACGGCTATTTTTGCCGAAGCTGTGGCTTTAGGACACAGTGAATATGACAGCGGACATTTAACGGTTGCTCCTGTTACCACGGCGGAATACGGCATTTCCAAAGCCGCAAGACCGTTTAACAGCCGTCTGGATAAGCACAAGCTTGTTGAAAACGGATTTACTCCGCTTCCGACATGGCAGGATGCACTAAAACGATATTTGAAAGAAATTTTGTAATAACAAGGGCATGAAAATGCCCGTGGAATGGAGTATAATATGGGACAGATTCAGGTTGAAAAAAATGCAGGCGGAATTGAAGGCCTGTGCGTGATTACACCAACCGTTCACGGCGATTCACGCGGATATTTTATGGAAACTTACAATCAAAAGGATATGGAGGAAGCCGGACTTACAATGCAGTTCGTACAGGACAACCAGTCTGCTTCTTCAAAGGGTGTTCTGCGCGGTTTACATTTTCAGAAGCAGTACCCACAGGGCAAACTGGTACGTGTCATCAAAGGCTGCGTTTTTGATGTTGCCGTGGATTTACGTGAAAACAGCCAAACATACGGCAAGTGGTTCGGTGTGGAGCTTTCTGAAGAAAATAAAAAGCAGTTTTATATCCCGGAAGGCTTTGCACACGGATTTTTAGTATTAAGCGATACCGCAGAATTCTGCTATAAATGTACGGACTTCTACCACCCGAATGACGAGGGCGGTCTCGCATGGAATGACCCGGAAATCGGAATTGTATGGCCCAAGCTTACCGGCTCCTATAACGGCACCCCGTCCGGAGACGGCTACAGCCTTGATGACGGCACGAAGCTGTTACTCAGCGATAAGGATCAGCTGTGGAAGGGATTGAAGGATACGTTTCATTTCGCATAAAGTGTAAAAATAAGAAAGCAGTGCAGTACCAAAAACGCCTCAACGTGTTACTTGACTTCGGCTTATTTTGGTACTGCACTGCTTTTATTTACGCTTTGGCTCCATGAGGGGAGAGCATGGCAGTCGGAACATTATAGGCAAAAATTTACCGTGTTACTTGACTTCGGCTTATTTGGGTTCTTCCCTGCTTTTATTTACGCTTTGGCTCCATCATTTACAGTTAAGCGAATTTTCTGCCTGTTAATAATTCAAATGCTTCTTTATATTTTGCAATTGTCTTATCGATTACATCGTCCGGGAGGAGGTAGTCGCTGTCCGGATTTGCTTTTAACCAGTCTCTTACGAACTGCTTGTCATATGACGGCTGTGACTTTCCTGCTTCGTATCCTTCTAACGGCCAGAATCTTGAGCTGTCCGGTGTGAGCATTTCATCACCGATAACAACGTTGCCGTTCTCATCCAGACCAAATTCAAACTTTGTATCTGCAATGATAATTCCCTTGCTTAATGCGTATTCTGCGCACTTCTTGTAAAGCTTGATTGTACAGTCCTTAATCTGTGTTGCATAATCTCTGCCCTTGCCCGGATAAAGCTTTTCTAACACTTCTACGCTCTGCTCGAAAGAAATATTTTCATCATGGTCGCCTAATTCAGCCTTTGTACTTGGAGTATAAATCGGTTCAGGCAGTTTTTCTGATTCCTTTAAACCTTCCGGAAGTCTGATGCCACAAACAGTACCGTTCTTCTTGTAGCTTTCCCAGCCACTGCCTGTAATGTATCCACGCACGATACATTCAATCGGGAGCATTTCCAGCTTCTTGCACAGCATGCTGTTTCCGTTGTATTTTTCTGACTGGAAAAATTCCGGCATATCTTTTACATCTACAGAAACCATATGATTCTTTACAATATCCTTTGTGTAATCAAACCAGAACTTTGACATCTGTGTTAAGATTGCACCCTTATCTGTAATCTTATTCTTTAAAATGTGGTCGAATGCTGATATTCTGTCTGTTGCCACAAGAATAAGATTCTCTCCGATATCGTAAACTTCTCTTACTTTTCCTTCTTTGAATGGTTTAAATTCCTGCATTTTCTTTATATCCTCCATTTTTTACAATTTACTTTAGTATACAATATTCGACACCGGTACTCAAGCCGTATTTTATGAAAATATGCCAAGCGCAGGCAATTTCTCATCTGCCATCACCTGACTTCAAAACTGCTGTGTTCCCCGCTGATAAATTTCATTGCTCCGATAATCGAATTTTCTGCCATATTGGATACGGCTTCATCCGTGTAAAATGCGGTATGTGGTGTTACAACGACATTGGAATAGGAACGCAGGATTGCTAGCTTTGGATTGCCAAGCGGTTCACCCATACGGTTAAAATAATACAGTCCGCTCTCATGTTCCACAACATCTAACCCCGCAAAACCAACTTTTCCATTTTCAATGCCTTCAATTAAAGCATCCGTGTCAATCAGCGCACCTCTCGCACAATTGATTATAATGACACCGTCCTTCATTTTCTGAATTGCCTGCGTATCAATCATGTGATAATTATCATCTGTTGCCGGTGCGTGCAGTGTAATAATATCACTTTCCCGAATCAGTCTGTCAAGGCTTACGTATTCTGCCTTTTCCCTTACTGCTTCCTGCTCGTAAATATCATAAGCAAGCATTTTACAGCCAAAACCGCCAAGATGGTCAATCACCGTTTTTCCGATGCGTCCCGTACCAATTACACCAACCGTACAGTCGCTGAACTCCCTGCCGATTTTTCCTTTGAGCGTATAATCCTGAATCGCGGCACGTTCCATAATGTGCTTTGCCTTACGGCACCCCATCAGCATTAACATAATGGTATAATCCGCCACACTCGCCGGATTGTAAGTTACATGAGTCACACCCATGCCAAGCGTATGGGCATATTCCGTATCTATATGGTCATACCCAATCGTTCTTGATGAAATACAGCGGATTCCCGCCGCATGAAACGCATCAATCATCGGCTTATCCATAATTGTCGTGATAATATCCACAACATCATAGCCCTTTGCAAGCTCTACATTTTCAAGGCACGGTGTCTGTGTCGTATACCCGAATTCCACACCGTATTCCCCACAGAACTTCTCAAAAAAGGCCAGTTCATCATATTCTCTCATACTGTATACAAAAAGCTTCATTATACTACTCCTATTCTGAGCGATTTCTCATCTGCCATTAGGCAATTTGTTTTCACTCGGAAACAAATTGCTGTGTGAAAAATCTTTCAGTTATGGATTTTTCACACTAGTCGGCATACTCTGACGTAATTCCTAAATATTCTTCCAGTGAAAGTCCACTGTTATACACCTTTGTTGCCATGTCAATGCCTAAGTAACGCAGGTGCCACGGCTCATACTGATAGCCGGTCTGTGCATCTTTTCCCTTTGGAAAACGGATAATAAATCCGTACTCCTGTGCATGCTGTTCCAGCCATGCACTTTCCTTCGTATTGCCAAAGGAATCATCAATCGTATTTAAATCAAAGCAGAGTCCCGTCTGGTGTTCCGAATATCCCGGTCTTGACGAATACGTATCTGCCAGTGCCTTTCCATCACTCTTTACATAATTGTTATACAGTGTCTGCTGACGGCTGTATGAGCGGTAACCTGAAGAAATGTAAATATTTAAGCCCTGTGCGGCAGCGGCTTTCTGCATGACTGCAAAGGCTTCTTTGACTTCCGGCAGCAAATCACCCGGTGCATAGCTTTCCGGCAGGGAATAAGACTTATTGGCAATCATCACGCCGCCGATATACGTCACACCGTCTACCACCTGAATGGCATAGCCCTTTGCCGTCACACTCTGTACCTGTGTGCCTGCAAGTGTTTCTCCGGCTGCTTCTGTCTGAGATGTCTGCTGACCCTGCACAGTATCTGTACCGTTTTCTGTCTGTGATACCGTCTGTGCAGAAGTATCATTCTGCACCGTCTGTGTCTTTTTATGATGTCTTATAATGCCAGCCACCGCAAGCACTGCCACAAGCACAAGCGCTGCTGCAAACACTGCCGCCCGCGCAGCGGCAGTCTGTCTGCGCCTGCGTGCCTTTTGACGTTTTCTGTTATCTATTCTTACCGGTTTTGTACCCATAATTCCTCCGATTCATATTAGGATAGCTTCTGTAAAAATGCTTTTGTTCTTTCATTATCCGGATTATCAATGACATCTTCCGGCTTTCCCTGCTCGACAATCACACCGCTGTCCATAAAAATAACACGGTCTGCCACTTTCCTTGCAAATGCGATTTCATGCGTTACAATCACCATCGTCATTTTTTCCTGTGCCAGCTCACGCAGTACCTTTAAGATACCGGCTGTAATTTCCGGATCCAGTGCCGAAGTCGGCTCATCAAAAAAGAGCATTTTCGGATTCATGGCAAGCGCTCTGGCAATCGCCACACGCTGCTGCTGTCCACCGGATAACTGTCCCGGATAGCTGTTTTCTTTTTCTGCAAGTCCTACTTTTCTAAGCAGCTCCCTTGCCTCTTTATAGACTTCATCCCTGTCACGCTTCTGCACATGTATCGGCGCATCCGTCACATTTTTTAAAACCGAATAATGCGGGAACAGATTAAAATTCTGGAAAACCAGTCCAAAATTATTCTTTAACTGTGCCAGCTGTTGTCTGGATACGTAATGGGTGGCTTCTCCCTCCGCATTATCCGTTGCCGCTTCCCCACAGTATTTCAAAACACCCTTATCCATTGTTTCAAGCAGGGTTGCACAGCGAAGCAGGGTTGATTTCCCGGAGCCGGATGGTCCGATAATTGCTACAACCTCGCCTTCTTCCACTTCCATTGATATATCTTTTAATACTTCAAGCTCGCCAAAACTTTTGCCGACATGCTTCATCTCTAATAATTTCATCTTAATTCCTCATTTCCGCAGACGCTTCCTGCCGCCTGCCTTTTTGGCAATCCGCAGATACGTTATCTATAATTTATCTGTAATACTGCATGCTCTTTTCAATCTGTTCCATAATCCATGCAACTAAGAAGTTGAAAATGTAGTAAAATACACCGGCTACAAACAGCGGCATAATGCTTGCATTCGTTGCCGCAACCTGTTTTGCGAGCGTAAACATTTCTGTGTATGCCAGTGCAAAGGCAAGCGATGTATCCTTTACCAGAGTAATCACTTCATTGGTTACAGGCGGCATCACCCGCTTTACCATCTGCGGGAATATAATACGTACAAAGGTCTGTGTCTTTGAATATCCCAGCACCTCGGCGGCTTCATATTGTCCTGCCGGAACAGCTTCGATACCGGCGCGGTAAATTTCTGCAAAATATGCCGCATAATTTAATGCAAAACCAATAATAACTGCATAGAAACGATACGAGTATGACAGTGAAATGCCAAACAGGTAATATGGTCCGAAAAATACAACCAGAAGCTGCAGCATCAACGGCGTACCACGCATAATTGAAATATAAATCTTCGCAATCCACTGTAAAAGCTTTACTTTACTCATACGGATAAACGTAATCACAAGTCCGAGCGGCAGTGAGAACACCAGTGTGAGAATAAAAATACCAAGTGTGGCAAACATGCCGTTTTTTAACTGCACAATGATTTCTCCCAGCTGTGCAACAGAATTTTTCTTCTGTGTCTGTCCGTTTTCGGCAAGCATCACTTCATCTGCACCGCTCTGTCCCAGACATACGCTTTCTTCCAGCTTCCACTTCTGTGCGATTTCGTTATATGTACCATCTGCCAGCATTTCATTTAACGCTTCCTGTACCAGATTTCTTAATTCGGTATTGCCCTTTTTAAAACCGATGCCATACTGCTCGGAAGATACGTGTTCATTTAACATCACATATTTGCTGCCTCGGGCTTCTAATTCGTACTTTGCGACACCGATATCCATGCAGACCGCATCGACCGAACCGGATTCCAGATTCATAAATGCACTGTTATAATCAGACACCTGCTGTAAGGACTGAAAACTTGCCGCAAGCGCACGGTTTGCTTCTTCTGCATCTTCTCCCGTAAATGCTGCCAATGCAGAGGAATCCGCCTGTACAACAACAACTTTTCCCGCAAGGTCGGAAAGCTTTGTAATGCCAGAGTCGGCTCTTACAACAACTACCTGTGAATTATCCACATAGGCAGAAGACCATGTATATTCATCTTCCCTGCCGTCCATTGTAAATCCGTTCCAGATACAGCTGATGGTTCCCGAATTTAACTCCATGTCCTTTGAATCCCAGTCAATCGACTGCTTTACAAGTGTCCAGCCGTTGCGGTTACAGACTTCCTGTGCAAGGTCTAAGTCAAAACCGACATATTCGCCGCTTTCATCTTTGTAACCATACGGCGGAAATTCCGCATCAAAGCCAACCGTAAAGGTTCCGTCTGACACCTGCGCTTTTTCCTTTTTGCCACAGGCTGCCATGCCGCCTGCCAATGCCGATATTATCAGCAATACTGTAAGTGCTTTTAAAATCTGCCTTTTCATTTTGTTTCTCCAATCCCTTTTTGTCTTTATCTTCACAGCAGGCATGCCCGGCTGCTAAATCGGTTCTTGTGCCGCATTTTACCTTACGGAATTTTTTCAATAATCAAAATGCGGCAGTTTTTAAAAGGTTATCCTCTTTCAAAACTGCCGCACATCATTGTACTACAAACTACCTTGTTGTCTGGATTCCCAGTGCCTGCTTTGCCCTTTCGATGGAATCTGAATGAATGTATATATCACACTTGGAATTTTTACGGCTGCTGATTACATGAAACAGCCCTGTGTGAAATTTCCACTTTTCAAAATAAGAAATATTATTCTTGCGCAACACTTTTTCTATTTTTTTACATTCTTCCAACGTCACATCTGAACGAAGCAGACGTTCATTGGTATGAATCTCAGCGGTACTAAACTCACTCATGCCCTATCACCATTCCTTCCATTTCTTTGGCTATCATAGCACACTCTTCACAAAAAATCCAACATTTTCTAATCGTCATTTCCTCACGGTATTATAAAACATCAGCTAACCTTTGATGATGCTTGCGACATGGAATTTATGTGCGTTTTCTTCCATGCTGTCTGCAATGTCAACCAGCTGCTGGGTCTTTGTGTTACAGTCGTTGACAATTTCACCGAGTTCCATCATAGAAGCAGATGTTTCTTCGGTGCTTGCCGCATTTTCCTGGGCAATCGCTGCCAGACTTTCTGCACTGCCGAGTACCTCTCCCTTTAATTTATCTAAGGATTCCACTTCCGTAGAAATACTTTCAATGGCTGTTACTACATTGTTAACCTCTTCATTCAAATGCTCAAATATGTCTTTTGTCGTATTTAACTTTTCATACTGTCCGGTCATTTCCTGTCGGACAACCCCCATGGTTTCCACACTGGTATTGGAATTTTCAATCAGCTCTGCAACAATTTCACCAATTTCTTTTGCTGTATTGGCAGACTGGTCTGCTAACTGTCTGATCTGGTCTGCAACAACGGCAAAGCCTTTTCCGTATTCACCTGCTCTTGCAGCTTCAATGCTCGCATTTAATGAAAGCAGATTGGTCTGACCTGCAATATCCGTAATCATATCTACGGCATTACCAATATGCATAACAGACTGATTGGTTTCATTGGTCTGATTATAAACTGCAGCTAAAGATTCTTTATTTCTGTCACTGATTGCCATCAATTCCTGAATGGTTGTATCCAGCTGTTCATTATGTTCCTTCATCTGTTCCGTACTCTGTGTCAGTGAATCAACATTCTGTGAGGTCTTTGTAATGGCATCACCCATATCATTAATCTGGCTGTTTACTTTCTGCGTTTCATCCGCCTGGCTTGTTGCTCCGTTTGCAATTTCATCCACAGCCACATTTACATTTGAAATCGAATTATTAATCGTTTCAAATTTTTGCTGGAAATCATCTTTAAATTCAGCCAGTTCTCCTGTTGAGTGATGGATATTTACGACAATAGAAGCCAACCCTCCTATCAGGGTATGGACTGAACGCGCAATATTACCAATTTCATCACTTCTTTGTAAAAGCTTTTCACTGATTTTAAAATCCAGTTCCCCATCTGCCACTTCATCCAGATGTCCGATTACCTTTGTAATTGCTTTCACGATAAATGTTATAACCATAGCAAGCAGTGCACAGGCCATCAGCGCAATTATAATCATAAATACCGTTGTATTAACCAGACGTTTTTTATAAATTGCTTTTACATCACTTGAAGGCATTCCTGTAAAAATAATTGCCTGACTGCTGCCGTCTGCATTTTTTAGAGTCTCATAATAACCGTAATACTCTGTACCTTCAATATCCGTATTATCGGAGAAATACTTTCCATCCTGCATTACTTTATCATAAACACTGTCCGAAATAGCAGTTCCTGTAACACGCTTCCCATCTTTGTCAATAACACTGGTTACCATACGTGTCTTTTTCCAAAATACGGTTACATCCACATTGGTCTTCTTCTTAAAGTCATCAATTGTCTGATTATTTGCGGTCAGATTATAGTTCCCTCTATAAAGATTTGTACCATCACTGCGGTAATCACCGCCGCCTAAGCTGTCGAGTGTCATCTCCAATGCATAGGATGCTGTCTGCAATTCATGCTTTACCAGTTTTCTGGCAACCACTGAACCGACCGAATGAATTGACACACCTGAAATCACTACAATCAAAATCAGCGGTATTAATGCAGTAATAAGAATCTTTGTCATCAGATTCAGTCCCTTTTTCTTCTCCAATACCTTGTCGTCCATCTCAAATTCCTCCTTCGTTTATCCTGACTATTAATATTTATATTTTATTACAATCTGGATTGAAAAACAAGTAACAGAAGCTTTTTTTCGGACTATTTTCCTACGCCAATGCCTTCCTCTGAAGCCATTTTCCGCTTAAAAACCGCCAGCCAAACAGTACTGACCTTGCACCCCAGTCTACAAACATGCCAATCCATATACCGAGCACACCCATCTGCAGTACGATGCCAAAGAAATACGAACTGCCGACACGGAATATCCACATTGAAGCGATGCTTACAATCATGGTAAAGGTTGCATCTCCCGCTGCTCTCAGCGCATTTGACAGGGTAAAGGACAGCGGCCAGATAAACAGGGATGTAACGGCAAAGCAGTGTAATATCTGCTCAGCAATCCGCACGGCTTCCGGTGATAAGTGAAAACACTTTGCAATCGTTCCCGCCAGTAAAAACAACACAATATTGCATATCCAGTCACCCAGATATGCCAGTCCGACGAGCTTTTTCGTATACTGCTTTGCCTGCTTTTTTTCACCGGCACCAATACACTGTCCAACAACCGTAATCAGTGCCAGTCCCATTGCATTTCCCGGAATATTGGCAAAATCAATCACCGTATAGCCTACAGAATTAGCGGCAATTGAGGCCGTGCCAAACGTTGCAACCATACTGGTTACAGCAAGCTTTCCAATCTGGAACATTCCGTTTTCGACGCCGCTTGGAATACCGATTGCAAGAATTTTCTTAATAATACTGCCATCCGGCTTTAATTCCGACCATTTGTCAATGCGGATTGGATTTGTCTTTCCGCAGACAAGCATGGTAATCACTATGCCTGCCACGATCCGGCTAAGCAGCGTTGCCAGTGCCACGCCAAATACCGCCCAGTGGAAACCAAATACAAATATGGCATTTCCCACAATATTAATCACATTCATCAGCAGACTGATCTGCATGCTGATTTTACTGTTGCCGATGCTTCTAAATATCGCAGCCCCCGCATTGTAAATGCCTAAAAACGGGAACGACAGCGATGTTACCGTAAAATAAAGCACTGCACTGTCCATAACATCTTCTGACACATTTCCGAAAACCGCATGCAGCAGTCCTCTCGTTCCGATTAAAGAAAGCAGTGTCATACAGACAGAAAAAACGAGCAGCACAGTTTCTAACTGTGCGCCCGATTTCTTCGCGCCTTCTTCTTTTCCTTTTCCGACAAACTGACTGCATACAACAGCACCACCTGTTGCCAGTGCCGCCATGACCTGAATAATCAGTCTGTTAATATTATCTACCAGTGCCACGCCTGAAATCGCAGCTTCTCCTGCCTGGCTGACCATTAATGTATCCACCATGCCGACACTGACTGCAAGCAGCTGTTCAAACATCAGTGGAATGATGAGCTTTTGTAAATCTTTTTTACTGAATAACATTTGTAATTCCTCCCGCAAAACGCTATGAAAGCAGCGAAAATTTTCCTTTGGAACTGATTTCAATATCTACCTTACAGTCTGATACCTGTTCGTAATTTAACTCCAGCGCGTAATCAATACTGATTGTCAGCTTATCCTCTGTGCGCTGCATATCAACGCTTCTCGAAAAAATGCCAAGATAGATATTACCATACGGTGTTTCGTAAAAGGTCATCGTTTTTTCGCCCGGCACAAAAGACAGGTGTGCGGTTACAGGACCTTTTTTCGTAACCTCAACCGAATTTCCCGCAATTTTAATGGTACTTGTACATTTTTTTGTCGTTCCTTCTAAGACCTCATCGTATTTTATGTATTCTTTGCCATTGATAATCCGGTAACGGCCGACATTAATCACTTCAACCGGGTCATCCTCATCCTCTTCATAATCGCGCGGTACATTCTGCGCAGCAAGCTGCAGTCCCTTGATATTGATATATACTTTTTCTTTCATGGTTTCTCCTAATACTGTTCGATGTTAATCTGCTGTGTCATGGTAATGTCAAACGGCAGAATTGCATTGGCAAATGCCTTAAACTTGTCTGCTGCATCACTGACATAAAAACGGTACATTGAAGACGGACTGTCTACCTCACAAATATTGGCAAGACTTTCCCGTTCTAACACATTTTTTAATTCAATCGCCGTTTCATATGCCGGATTAACCAGATTAACATGCTCACCCATTGTCTTCTGAATCGTGGAACGTAACAGCGGATAGTGGGTGCAGCCCATAATCAGCGTGTCAATATCCTGCTGTTTTAAGCTTTCCAGGTATCGCTGTGCCATCTGATCCGTAATTGTATCATGCCACATGCCTTCCTCAACCAGCGGTACAAACAGCGGACATGCTTTTCCGATAACTTCTACATCCGGTTTGAAGGATTTGATAAATTCCGCATAAACGCCGCTGCGGATTGTGCCTTCCGTCCCAATCAGACCGACTTTACCATTTTTTGTGGTCTGTGCCGCCATTTTTGCCCCTGGCTTTACTACCCCGATAATCGGTAGGTCAAACTCCTTCTGCATGGTATCCAGCGCAAATGCACTGGCTGTATTACACGCAATGACAATTGCTTTTACATTTTCTGTCTGCAAAAACCGTATAATCTGTCTGGAATACTTTGTCACGGTTTCTTTTGATTTACTGCCGTAAGGAACTCTTGCCGTATCGCCGAAATATACAATCCGTTCATTCGGAATCTGACGCATGATTTCCCGCGCCACGGTAAGTCCGCCTACTCCTGAGTCAAATACGCCGATTGGCTCCTGTCTTCCCATAGGATTTCTTCTCCATTCTGCCGCACAGGGCGGCTTTTCTCTATCTTTATTATACTTTTCATTCATCATTTCAAATAATCCGCCTCACAGCCGTAAAACCATATGCACGCTTTCACTTTTTCTCCGCAAACAGGCTGTTTAAAAAGGTTAAATACTTACACCGGTACTCAACCCGGGTATTAGTTATAGCATTATATTCATCTTCTGTCAAAATATTCTTTAAAGTATCTTTTGAGGTATCCGGAAGCACGCCGTAAGACGTATCCACAAAGCAGAGCGGCGGGTATAACACGCACCACCAGTTTTTTCCGTCGTGAGCTCCAATGTCAATACGGAATGCCTCGTATTCTCCGGGCGGAAATGTCACATCGCCGTATGACTTCATCGGAAAATAACTATTTTCAAAATAAACTGCCACATCGTAATCACTGCCCGCTTCCCGCAGGGTATCTAACGCAAGGGTACGGATATTTTCCGTCTGTTCCTCTAAAATCTGTCTGGACTGTTCAATATTCTGTGATTTCCTTAACAACGGCTCCATATATGTAACGACACGGTCTTTCACCTGAAGCTTTAACTGCTGGTCTGCTTCCGAATCACTGTTTGCCCGCACATGAAACCGGATAATCTCTGTAGCAATTCCCTGTGCAATGCCCGCACTGTCCTGCTGCCATGCCGCATATCCTTCTGCCGTGCGTATTCCTGCCATTCCAACCGTTAAAATTAAAATCACCATTATAAATACAGATAGTCTGCGTTTTTTCTTTCTCATAATACTCCCCCATTCCACAAGCACTTTAATGCCGAAGAAACCGCGAACTGAATTTATTTAAGTTCTGCGATAAGCGCAGCTTTGTGGCGCCTGCGGCACAAAGCTGCCAACGTCAGGTTACATTTGACGTGTGAAAAATCTTTTATTCCGGCGTTTTCGTTCTAAATGGAGTATTACCGTAAAAACACAGACTATACATTTATTTTTAATTTTTAATGATTCAGCAGCCTGCTGATTCCCTTTTCCTGATTGCTGATATGCTGATGAATCACGGTCTTTGCAACCGGTACATTCTTATCACGGATCTGCTTGATAATATCATTATGTTCACTGATAATAATAGAATGTGTTCTCGCATCTTTTACATATTCCAGACGGTAACGATACATCTGTTCCCGCAGATTGTTGATAATCTGTATCAGGCGTGCATTGTTTGTCATGGAATACAAAATATCATGGAACTTCACATCCGCTTCTACAATATTCACGGCATCCTTTGATACGATTGCAGATTCAAAGACCTTATTGGCACACTTTAATTCTTCAATCTTTTCATCGGTTACATTTTTAATGGCAAGTTCTACGACCAGTTCCTCTAATGTAGAGCGCACTTCCAGCACATCCTTCATATCCTTTTCCGTGATATGGGCAACCTCAGCACCCTTTCGCGGAATCATGATAACCAGTCCTTCCAGTTCAAGCTTGCGGATGGCTTCACGGATCGGTGTTCTGCTGACCCCCAGCTTTTGTGCCAGCTGAATTTCCATAAGACGTTCTCCCGGCTCCATTTCACCTCGTAAAATCGCCTGTCTTAATGTATTAAAGACAACATCTCTTAAAGGAAGATAATCGTTGACATCCATCTTTAATTCGCCTTTCATCTGTCTGATCCTCCGTTCTTTATATAATGATTAATTAAAGTTCTCTGTAATATATACCTGTCTGGCATCGCCTTTTTCCTTTAAAAATGCCTGGCACGCAAGCGTGGTCTGCTCATCCGGGAAAATGCCAAATACAGTCGGTCCGCTTCCGCTCATCATTGCGTTAATTGCCCCGTGGGAGAGCATGTCCTGCTTAATTGTTTCAATCACCGGATATAACGGCACGGTTACATTTTCAAGGACATTGCCCATAGACTGCGCAATCCGCACAACGTCCTGTGCGTTAATTGCCCGGATAATTCCGTCAATATCAGGGTGCTTTTGTATACCGCCCATATCGAGCTGTTCATAAACCAGCCTGGTGGATACATTAATCTGCGGTTTTGCAATTAAAATCCACATATGCGGTACGGGTGTGATTCGTGTAAGCTTTTCTCCGATGCCTTCTGCCAGTGCCGTTCCCCTCATGACACAATACGGAACATCTGCGCCTAAGCGCACCCCCAGTTCCATCATCTTTCCCATAGAAAGATTCAGTCCAAACAGCCTGTTCACACCAAACATCGTCGATGCCGCATCCGTACTGCCGCCCGCCATGCCTGCCGCAACCGGAATAAACTTATTCAAATCCACGGAAACGCCACCCGGAAAGTGGTATTCATCTTTTAATAATTTGATTGCTTTATAAATCAAGTTATTTTCGTTGACCGGCAAAAATGCAAGATTGGACGTGATACGGATTTCCTCTTCGGGAATCTTTGTCAGAATCAGCCTGTCGTAAATGCCAATCGTCTGCATGACCATGCGCACTTCATGATAACCGTCTTCGCGTTTTCCCAAAACATCCAGCCCTAAGTTAATCTTTGCTCTTGCCTTCAATCTAATACTATCCATGATTTTCTCCAAATTGTTTCTTGTATGTTGTATACACAGTTTTATTATATAAAATCAACTTTTTAAATGCAAGTAATATTTATCAGATTGCTTCTTTGTTTCTGCGGTATTTATTAGGTGCTATGCCCTTAATTCTGCGGAACGCATCCCCAAAATAATTGCTGTCGTTAAAACCGCACTCAAATGCAATATCCGTAATAGAATGATTGGTTTCAAGTAACAGACGGCACGCATTTTTAATACGGACATTCACAAGATATTCTTTAAACCCAAAGCCGGTTGCCTGCTTAAATTTCTTTGACAGATAGGAACGGCTGATATGAAACCGCTCTGCCATATCATCAAGCGTTATTTTCTTATCGTAATGCTCATAAATATAGGTGGCAATCTCCTGCATCAGCTGATTATCCACATCAATTTCCTTATAGACATTATTCTCATACTGCTGACAACGTATCATAAACAGCAAAAGCTCGAGCAGTCCCGCCTGGATAAATGCAGGCGATAAAATATCCTGTCCTTCATTTTCAAAAAGCAGCTTATTTAAGAGGGTTTCAATGTAATCACGCCGCTTGCTTGGAATTGAAATCACACCGGTTTTTAAACTCTTTGACACAATCTCATCGCCAATAAGACTTCGTATCCAGTTTAATTCCTCCTCGCGGAAGCTTAACACAAAACGTTCCACCGGTATCTTTCCATGAAAAGTGCTGCGATGGATATCCCCCGGCGGAATAATAATCAAATCGCCCCTTGAAAGCTTATAAATACTGTGATTTACAAAACAGGTACACTCCCCGCTGATCAGATAGGTAATATCATAAAACGGATGTACATGCGAGGTTTTCATCTGAGATCCTGCTTCTCTTGTAATTCTGTCAATTTTAAAATCAGTCGGCATGTCATTTAAAATACTAAAATCCACCGGAATGTTCTCTGATTTGTTTTTTTTCATACAATCCGCTCCTTTAAAACAAATTTTCTGTATTTATTGTATTTTTAAACGATATTTTTGTAGAAATTACTGTTTTTTATGTTACTATTTATATAGTCACAAATTATCTTTGCGTTGTCAAGATGATTTTTATGTTTTTAGGACAAAGGAGGGGCTTATGTCAAAACCTTTAAGCGCGGACAGGCGCAATATGATTCTGAGCGGAAATCTGATACAGGCAATTTTAATGCTTGCCATTCCGGTCATGATAAACAGCTTTATCCAGTCAATGTATAACTTAACGGATACGTTCTGGCTTGGAAGAATCGGAACAGAATCACAGGCAGCAATCACGCTTGTCTCCCCGATTCAGAATATTTTAATAAATTTTGGTACCGGGCTTACAACCGCCGGTGCAATTTTAATTTCGCAGTATCTCGGTGCAAAGGAAGACCGTCAGGCAAACAGCATGGCAAACCACGTATGCTTGTGTTCCCTGCTGTTTTCACTGGTCTGCGCCGCCGTCTGCTGGTGTATTACACCGGGCATTGTCGGCTGGTTAGGTGCCGAAGGAGATATTTTTTTGTACGGAATTTCATATTTACGCATTGTAGTACTTGACTTACCATTCCTTTTTATGATAAATATATATACAGCGGTTAAACAATCGCAGGGTGACACGGTTCATCCAATGCTTTTAAATGTACTGGGTGTATCTGTAAATTTGATACTGGATCCGTTATTTCTGATGAAATTCGGCTGGGGAATCAGTGGTGCGGCACTGGCTACACTGCTTGCAAAGATTCCGAGTGCTGTTCTGGCACTATATGTATTAACCCGCAAGGGACAGCTGATTCAGATTAATTTTAAAGGATTCCGTTTTGAAAAGACAAAAATGCTTTCGATTCTGAAAATCGGTCTTCCAACGGCAATCGGTGGAAGTACAATGCAGTTTGGTTTTCTGCTGATGACAAAAAATGTCAATGCATACGGAACAACCGCTACAACTGCTTACGGAATCGGCAATAAAATAAACAGCATTATTACCATGCCTGCCAACGGTATTGGCTCAGCCATATCCACAATTGTCGGGCAGAATTTCGGAGCCGGTAATATTAAACGTACCGATAAATCTTATCACATCGCATTACGGATTGGAGCTGTTTTCTTATTTGTATGCGGCATGATTTTATCAAGACGTTTCATTGCCGAGCCAATCGTCCGCTTCTTTACTTCGGACGATGCAGTTGTCCCGCTTGCCACGGATTTCTTATCCATCATGGCACTCTGCTGCTGGACAAACGCATTTTATAACGTAACCCAGGGATTATTTCAGGGTTGCGGGCATACGATGATAACAATGATTGTTGATGCGTCCCGTATCTGGGTATTTCGTTTTCTTACCCTGTGGGTGTGTGCAACACTCCTGCATATGGGCGTTGAAAGTATTTGGTATGCCGTAGTAGTAAGTAATGCGACTTCCGCATTGATACTCTACATTTTATATTGGACAGGTATTTGGAAACACCGCACTGTAAAGATTGAAAAAAGTGCAGAGCCAGACCCGTCTGCAACTTAATTAGCCAGTTTCCCCTATTTCGATATATCCCCGTTGGCGCATCCCCCCTCAGCGCTGGCGGGGATTCTTTTTGTACTTATATATCCCAAAATAGACCTGTACCACAAATACAAAACGCAGGAGGCAGCCCCATAGGGCGTACCTCCTGCTCCTCTCCCGGGCTGCCACACTCCTCACAGATTTTTATATCCGCACGACGAAGTCAAGTAACACGTTGAGGAGTGCGGATATAAAAATCCATCACCGTATATAATTCGTCTTCACCTTCGCCTCTGCCTCCGGCACTGCCACACCATTGTTCTTTCCGGCTTCGATACATTTTAACATCCATGCCATATTCCGACCTAAAATACGCATCGTCTGTAAACCTTCTTTATCCTGACAGACTTCTTCCGGTGTATTGCCATGCACCATATTCCAGTAATTTGATGAAACAACCGGCATCTGCGCAATCGTAAAATACTTGTTTAACTGGTCAAGTGCCGCAGTTGCGCCGCCGCGTCTGCAGCTGACTACTGCCGCACCCGGCTTGTGTGCCATTGGATAACCTGCATAAAACAATCTGTCAAGGAATGACGTAATCGCCCCTGAAGCCGATGCGTAGTGTACCGGTGAACCGAATACAAAACCGTCTGCATCCTTTGCCTTTAAAATTGCTTCATTTAAAGTATCGTCATTGTATACACACTGATGATTTCCTGTCTTTGCACAGTAACCACAGCCCATACAGCCCTTTACCGGCGCTGTTCCGATATGAAAAATTTCTGTTTCCACACCGTTTCTTTCAAGTTCATCTGCCACCTCTTTTAAAGCCGTATATGTACATCCTTCTTTCTTCGGACTTCCGTTGATTAATAAAACCTTCATAATTCCTCCATTTCTGCCATTCTGGCATCTTTGATTTTGTAAATTTGTAAACAACTGTATTTTACCAATACTATGTGGGAAAGTAAACGGATTATGACAAACATCAGATTACATATTGAATAAATCCGCATGTGAACCGGTATCAACCAAGGTCAGGGTAAGAACATCATTTTCCTTTAAATATATCAGTAACCAATCCGGCTGGATATGGCATTCTCTAAATCCCTGATATTTTCCTTTTAACTCATGGTCACGATATTTTTCCTCCAACGGAATATTCTTCTGTAACATCGTAACCACTTCATCTAATAATTCTAAGTTTAAACCTCTCCTCTTTGCAAGTTTAAGACTTTTCTTAAATTTTCCGGTAAGTATTAATTCATACTGCATTAATCAATATCCTCCAAAGCCTCCGACAAACTGCTATATCTCTTTGTATCAGGGTCTTTACTGATTTTCTTTGCTTCTTCCATTGCTTCTAACACTTCCGGCTTATACTGTGGGAGTTCAACGCTAAACGGTAGTCCACCTCTTAATACACACTGTCTTAAAAAAATATTCATTGCCCCGGACATATCCATTCCCAACTGTGCAAAAAGTTCACTCGCCTGTTTTTTTAAATTCTCATCAATTCTTACCTGTGTCGGTACTGTTGCCATAAAAACACCTCCATTTTTAAATAACATTATTATATGCTGTTTTTATAATTATATTATACGTTTTTGATTTACATTGTCAATCATTTGTATTATTTTTTATAATATCAATTTGGGCTTGATTTTTCCCCTGTCCTGTCCGATATATTAAATAGAAGCAAAAATACTGCAAATGCGTCGCCACGGAGGGCAGTAAAATTTATACCACGCACACCCGGTATGAATTTGAGCAGCGAAAAGGTGTGCAGAAATGAGGTTTATAATGAGTTTAAATGGAATTAATGCAGGTTATGCAGCTACTGCTGCAACAGCGATTGAAAAGGTTCAGAAAGCAGATAAGGCAACAGCTTCTTCTAAAGAATCCGCTTACAAATCCGAAGCCGGTGCTACCTACGAAACAACCGTCAGTGCTTCTTCTAAACGGACAAAAAATGCCGCACTGGTTGCCCAGTTAAAAGCTGATTCAGAAAAACGTTCTGCACAGATGCAGTCCCTTGTTACACAGATGTTCCAAAAACAGGGTATTGCTATCGGTACAGCCGATGATATGTGGAAGGTTCTTGCAAGCGGTAATTTTACTGCGGATGCCGATACGATTGCCCAGGCAAAGGAAGACATTTCCGAAGACGGCTACTGGGGTGTTAATCAGACTTCAGACCGTATTTTTTCATTTGCACTTGCTCTTTCAAACGGTGATGAAAAGCAAATGGAAAAAATGGTAAAGGCTGTGGAAAAAGGATTCTCCCTTGCTACCAAATCATGGGGTCAGGAGCTGCCTTCTATTTCAAGCGATACGCACAGCGCTATTATGGATAAATTTGACAATTGGTTTAAGGAAAACGGCTCTACTGCCACAACTGCCGATTTGCTCAAATAAATCACACATTCAGGCTATGTTTTACGGCAATGCCGCTTCTTATTAAATATTATAATTTTTAAAATTTAAAACTCCGGCAGCACTTTTAAGACTGTATATTTCCAATATTTTGGGAATACAGTCGTTCTGCTGCCGGAGGTTTTTACTTCTATTACTGTCTTCTCTATTCTGTCAGATTTTCCTTAAATTTTCCTAAAACCATCAGAACCGCTATGATAATTAATATAATTTTAATGTACAGGCAGACCTCATAAAAAACACCCGTAATATCTGCCGCAAGAACTACCATAATAAATGCCGAATAAATTACAATGCTTTTCCATTTGTACTTTTTTACTTCTTCATCATCTAATGGTTTATTCTTATTTTCAACCGGTGCAAGCACCGCCATTATTATATATGCACCCAGCAGAATAAACCAGACTGCCACTTTTAAATCATGCACTCTGCAAAATATCCATATGCCGACAGTCAACAGATAGGTCAGTACAAATGCAGCGTTGCAGTAAATTAATAAATGAATCAAAGGCTGTCATAATTTTCCCTTCTAATGCAGCATTTTGTATGCAAGCCACCGGCTTTTGAGCATACTGATTTTGTCTGCACTTACTGCAAATTCGTAGTTCTCATGCAATCGTACCGTTTTCCCCTCAATCGCTGTGACATATTTTAAATGCACCATTCTTCCTCGGCTTATTTTTACAAAATCATGTGCTTCCAGCTCATCTTCAACCCGCATTAGCTTATCCCGCACGCGGATATTTTCGTCATCCAACAGTATCACCATATCATGTCCGTAGATTTCCACCGCATAAACTTTATACAACGGAACTTCCACAACTGCCGTCCCGCCGCCAAACACAAACCGGCTGTATTTCTGTCCGATGAACCGCCGAATTTCCTGCCCTGCAATTTGCAAATCGTCCTCTGCATGGCTTTTTCTGATAAACCCCAGCGGTCTGCATACAAAGGCTTCTGTGATATAATGCTCATAATTGGTCATGTATACAACCGCCAGTTGTGAATCCTGCATACTTAACCGTCGTGCCACCTGAAATCCTATGACATCGCCAAACTCGATATCCATAAAAATAATATCAATTTTATCTTCACGATAATATTTTAGAATCTGTTCCTGATTCAGATAAATCACACACTCAACCGGCTGCGGCAGTTGAAAGGTCTGTAAAATCAACGCTTTCATTTTTTCCGCATATGTCTTATCATCATCGCATATTGCAAATCTTACCGCTGTTTCCTGCATTTTTAATTTCCCCGTTTATTATAATTTATTTAAGCTGTACCCATTCCGCATTTAAAATATCTTCTTTCTTTATATAACAGATTGTATCCAGTTGTTTTATAAAAAGATACTTTTCATCTCCATAATAAACTCCTGTACAGTCTTTTCCGCAGTCTATTTCCCTGATTAAATTAAAGCTCCTGTCATACACATAGATTACTCTTTCTATACGGCTCGCTGCGTCTGTCATACTTCCCATTCCGGCATTATCCAAATAAAAATACTGACCGTCATAAGAAATACCGGCAACAAGTATATTTTTATCTGCCTGTACTTCTAAAGTTTCTTTTTGTGTTTTAAAATCATAAACATACAATCCCGTACCACTTTCAAAATAAACCAATGTATCTCCCAACACAAAATAATCCGATACCTGCTTGTCAATTACTTTTTCCGCTATGCCATTTCCGTAATCATATCTGTATAACCGTTCATCGGCATAATGCGTTTTACTATCCATATCCAGCCGATATTCCATTACAATAAAATACAGATAACCGCCAAAATCTCTTGCTCCTGTAATCGCCGCACCAACTCCACTGTATTCATAGACTGTTGACACTGCATAATCCCCTATTGATATTTTCTTTATTTCCTGAACATGATTTTCACTTCCTCCGGCATTTCCCACGCTGTCATACGCATAAATATCATTTTCATGAAAAACCAATGAAACAGACGAAAATTTGTCCATTGCAAATAAAGCGCATACATCTTCCCTTCCGCTTCCGTCTGAATCTATTTTACACAAATAGCCCATCCCCTCTTTCTTATGGATTACATATAAAAAATCTTTATAGTAATATACCGTTCCAAATTGATATGCCTCTCCTGAAAGTACCGCTCTGCACGCATCCGTTTTATGGGTACATTCCGGCAATGCGCATAATACAACTCCATTTTCATTTTCTACCTGTGTATAATACAATCTTATCTTTCCGTCTGCATCATATTGTGTATAATAATATCCTCCATTTCCAGCCGCAATGTGATGTGTGTCTGTATTCCAGCTACTTTGCGTGTCCGTTACACCGTCTTTAATTTCCGGTGCTGAATGATTGTTTTTAAATACATATACATATGTGGCAATTCCCCCTAAAATTACTACCGCCGCCACAATGCCTGTTATAACTGCTATTTTTTTCTTTTTCATATTTTTTATTCCAGTTCTTTCCACTCCTATGCCGTCAGAATGTCAGCTTTAACATCAATCCGTCATCCGCAAAATCTCCCCACCGTCAATTTCATACACAATTTTACAGCACGCTTCCACCTGCTGTTCTATATGGCTGGTCATCAGCAGTGTTCCGCCGTTTTCAACAAATGCTTTTAAAATGTCTTCGACCTTTTTTACTGACTTTTTATCCAGTCCGTTCATCGGCTCGTCTAAAATCAACACCTGCGGCTTTTCCATCACTGCCTGCGCAAGTCTTAACTTCTGCTTCATTCCGACAGAATATTTTCCAACCTTTTTATTTCTGTCTTCATATAAATCAAATTGTTTTAAAACCTCTATAATTTCCACTTCTGAAATTTTCTTTTGAATTTCTGCAAGAATTTTTAAATTTTCAAGACCGGACAGGCTGTTTATAAACTCCGGTTCTTCGATGACAATTCCTGCATCATCAATAAAATCCTGCTCTTTTCCGATAATTTTTCCCCGGTAAATGACATGTCCTTCTGTCAAAAGGGAGTATCCGCATAAAGTCTTAAAAAAGACACTTTTTCCACAACCGTTTGGTCCTACAAATCCATAACTATTGCCCTTTTCAAACTCCATGCTTACATTTTGAAATATCAGCTCATTTTTAAATTTCTTTGTTCCATTTTCTATCTTTAAAATCACTTCGCCCATATATACCCTCATTTCTAAATCTAAACAAATCTGCTGCAAAACGGCACTCCGTCTGCTCTTACGGTAAGACCGCCGCACCGTTTCTCTGTCTTAGCACAAATCCATTATTTTTATCTTTTTTCTCACAACAAGTTCTGTTACCGTATTCAACACAATTAATATTAAAATACCGCACAGGCTTTCCACCGCACCTGTATACGTTAAAAAATGTATTTTTTGTGTATACACCTCTGCCGCCAGATGTACAAATAAAACCACAAGCATAAAAAATGCCGCAAAATCGCTGTTTTTCCTTAATATTTGATATACCGTAATTTTTCCGTATAAAACCATGCACAAAAATATCTTTGCAAGCAGCAGCGCCGCCACTATCATGTCTTCATTGCCTGTCCGAATAACCGCGCCTGTAATGCGTCCGAACAAAGCAATCCCTGCCAGCCCTGTGGCAACAAGCAGTACCGCATACAGACTGCCATGCAGGACTTTGCTTTCGCAGTGGTTCAGATACCCCTTTTTCCCATACCGATGCAGTTTCATTGAACGGTATTTTCCGGATTCATGCTGTAGAAATAAAAATATGACCAAATAAACTGCCATATAAAATACAAACACACTGATGAACCAGAACTGCCGCGTAAAAAAGTCGTGTGCATAATTTTCACTGCCCAAAATACATTGTAACAATGTACTGTCTGCTGCCGGACCGGAGTTTTCCAGTGACACTCCAAGCAGAAATACATTCCAAAGCGCCGCCCACACCACACACAGGCTTCCTATGTATTTAATATATTTTTTTGATAAATATTTTTTCATTACCGAATCTTCCTATCCTGTCTATACGGCAGATATGCCAGTCCTATGACAATAAGAACGCACAATCCATAATTTATCACGGTTCTTGGCGCTGCAATCCATTTCCACCTATAGTATGCCGTATCCAGTATAAATGGCTGGATAAACGGTCTGCCTGCCATAAATTTTAATACACAGATAAACAAATACAGCACTAATGCCCCTGCTGCGCCTTTTTTCCCCAGCAAAATTCTTAAAACCAGCTGCAAAAATCCGATGATAAGCAGATTCACATAACTGGTAATCAGAAATTTTATCATTGCACCGCATGATACAAAAAATCCACGGTCAAATACCGCTGAGGCAACACCTGTAATCATCCCCGCCGCAAAAAATACTGCCAGATAGACACATGCTGCCATCATCTGATTTTTCATATATTGAATATATAAATTCTTAACAGAATGATACCTGTAAATCGACATTGCCGTTAATTCATTCATTTTATCTGCCATTAAAAATATATAGCACCCATACAGAACCAGCGGAGAATACAGTCCATCTGTAAATGCCATTCCGCCAAAGTCATAAACGGCATATGCTATAAAAATAAACAGTACAATGAAATATTTTTTGTTACGCATTTATTTTTTCCTCTTTCCTAAAGAAAATAATCAGCAGAACGCAGGATAACAAAACCGGTAAAATAAGTGAATCCATTGTCTGTAATGCTGTTCTTATCGTTGGATTATGATATACATAGCCGTAAAATCCGTACAGAAATGTCGGTTCAAATTTTCCGATAAACCATGCAAGTCCTGCCTGCTGTTTTAAAAATGTGCACCGGAAAAATTCCAATAGAATCTGCGTACCCCAAAAATATCCCAGCATCCAAAGCAGTGCCTGATAGCTTTTCTTACAATACAGTGCGATCACACAGCCAAACAATGTATAAACAAAAGTTCCTATTAATATAGAAGGAATCCCCTGAACCATATAATACAAATACGGACTTGCCGCACTAAAACCCTCACCAAAAATGCCGTCAAATGTATTTCTCGGTATATATTCCATGCGGTTTCCCATAATGCAGTACCCGATACTCAGATAGATGATATAAATAATGTAATACCACAACGCATTTATCCACGAATACTGAAAAATCGTTGAAAGAATTACCTTCTTCTGGCTTTCTCCCCGGACATAACGAAACGTAAATAATCCGTTCTTTTCCTGATAAAACAAAATCAGCACAGCAAGCATCAGAATGAACATAATCGTTGTTGTATATCCCTGTATATTCATATATTCGCTCAGATACATACTGCTCTCCAACATATCGTGACGTACCTGTTCTGCCTTTTGGGCATTATAATCAATGGAACTTTCATTATAATTAAACAAAATTTCAAATATTCCTGATGAAAATCCCCAATATATGAGCATACTCAATAACGAAACCGCCATTTGTATAACCCGGAATTTCCCAAATGCCCTGTATTTTGTCAGCTGCACTGCTTCCCCCTCCTCTTATGCATTTCCTGATTTTCACCTTAATTTAAATACATTAATTTACAATAACATAGCCTGCGATAACAATTACCTGATTATTTTTGATGATATATGCTATATTTCTATTACAAATCAACAAGTCTTGAACTGCACCTTTTTTATATTCATCTAATATTGAATCATTAGGTATTCCTATATATACTACAATATCAGTATCCGGAACTTTGTACATATCTTGCTTTTGGTCTAATGCCTGTAGCAATATTTTTTCTATGTATTCAAGATTCATTTGTTTGCTTGATATATAACCAAAAATATCAGTTATCTTATTCATTTATATACCACCTTTGTGTGTTTTTTTATTCCAGTTTTTCCCACTCCTGCGCCGTCAGAATATCAGCTTTGGAAATATAAAATACCTTGTCACCGCTTTCTGCAAATAGATAATCCGCATCACCGTAGTACAGCTTCATATTGCTCTGCATATTGATTTTGTTGCATACATTTCCGTCGGTATCCAATACATAAACCACTCTGTCTATTGCACTTTTGGCATCTGTGGCACTGCCGATGCCGCCATTTCCCATATACAGATACCTGCCGTCAAATGACAATGAAGCAACGGCAATCGTGGCATCTGCCTTATATATCAGTTTCTGCTGTGATGAATCCAGCCTGCACTGATACAGCCCCTCTCCGATAACATAGTAATATAAAATGTTATTCTGCAAATCCACATAGTAATCTGATATGTTTTTGCCCTCTGCCACTGTCTGTACCGTTCCCGTGTCATAATCATACGCATACAGTTGGTACTGAAAAGACTGCTTCAGCGTATCTTTGTTAATTTCATATGTTCTGACTTTAAAAAATAATTTATTGCCAAAGCTTCTTGCCCCGGAAATTGCACTTCCCGTACCGCGGTAAGTGTATATATCTTCACTTTTCTTTGTGTCAAGTTCAACTTTTTTAATCGTTTCATCCTGTTCCTGCTCACTGCCTGCATGTCCCGTATGGTCATACACATATGCCGCATTATCATGAAAAACCATACTGACAGATGTCACATTTGCATTTGGAAACAGTTCACAGATTTCCTCTCTTTCAATGCCGTCCGGCTGGATTTTTGTCAACACACCCATTCCGTTTTTTACTTTTACCAGATAAATATTCCCCTGATAATAATGAACTGGCGATGATAAATATTCTGATGTCAGAAAAAATGCATTGCACTGCACATTGTCATGATTACACTCTGCCTTACTGCACACAGGAATAGACTTATGCACGCTCTCATCATAAAAATATAAGCACATTCCCTTTGATTTCATCTGCAAAAAGTAATATCCGCCCTCCGCTTTAGCAATACCGTGTACATCTGTATTCCAACTGCTCTCCTCATTTTCACCTGCTGACGCCGTATCTGTCCGGATATCCACCGTTACCGAATCATCTTTGACTTTGTTGCGGTTCAGAAACCACATTCCTGCCATCGCAACGCAGACTGCTATGCAAATACCTCCGATGATATAGCTTATTTTTCTTTTTGACATAAAATCAGCCCCTTTACATTTAACAGTAAAATTTTTGCACCAAAACCACTATGCGTATACTTGTCTTCTACCGGAATTTAATCCAGTTATACCAGCTGTATTTCATAAAAGATAAGATACCCCACACTGTATGCGCTTGACGACTTTATCTTTGCATACTTTGTAACCGTTGTACCGTCTTCATATGCAATATCCGCACGTAAAATCACCTTTTCCAAGTCTTCTATCAACGACTGCTGTTCTTCCGATGCACTCTGATTTTTTGCTTCTGAGTATAAACGTAAATATAAAGTTTCCGTACTTTCCGGCAAAAGCTTTACTGCGGCATTGTCATCATAAATAATTTCACGATATGACGTCGGCAGTTTTTCGTCCTCACCTTTTGCATACAAAGCCCCCGGTATATTTTCAACCGTATATGAAATCTCTTTTACATTTTCGTCTTCCATAAAAAGCTTCTGAATATCCAGATATGTCACCTGATATTTCTTCTCACCAAATGAATTTGCAATGGAATACACAGTTGTCTGCATACTTTTTCCGTCATAAAGCACCTTTTCGTCTTGAAACTGTCTATTGTTACAGATTTCTTTCACCTCATATCCTTCGGTTTTAATATAATGATACTGATTCCCATTTTCATCATATAAATATTCCTGTGACGGCTCTATACGATTTTCTGCCGCCGTTTCAGTTATATTTACATAGGACTGTTCTTTTGTTTTCTGCGTACAGCCTCCTGCCAGCCCCGCTGTTACCCCTAAAATCAGCATTAATTCAACAATTTTTTTATTTTTCATACACTTCTCCGTTCCGCAGACATTTTGCAGGCATTTTACTCTAATACCTGCCACTGTCCCTGCGCAAATTCTGTTTTCTTCATATATGTCAGCTTCATTGCCTGCTGTTGTTCATCTGCTACAATCTGTTCGGCAAAAATATAATCCCCATTTCCAAACAACATATATCCCGCTTTATTAATCGGAAGTTCATATAACACACTTCCGTCTGTTGCAAGAACAATACATTTACGCGTAATTTCTGTTTTTTCATTCGATTTTGCATAAGATACCCATTCGCCGTTATACAGATACAAATATTTTCCGTCATAAGACATCTCAGCAATGCCCATTTCTTTCCCCGCATCATAGAGTTTCCGGGTCTGCTCCGTTTTAATATCATACACATACAAACCGTCTGCATATGCAAAATAATAAATTTGCTCCTGCTTTTCATCAACCGCATATGACGTAATCTCTGCATCTATTACTTTTCCAGATTGTCCGGTCTGATGATTGTACGCATATAGTCCCTGATAGGTATAGGTCCATTCCTGCCCCGACTCATTTTTATTAATTGTCAGACCAGATAATAAAAAGAATATTGTATTTCCGTAATTTTTCACACTGTGAATCGCCCCGCTTACGGCATTCCACTCTACAACACGCTCCTGTGATTTACCGTCTAATGTGTATCTTGTAATTGTTTCGGTATGTTCTTCACTGCTTCCCTGATTTCCCGCACTGTTATACACATAAACGGCATTTTCATAAAATACCAGCTTTGTATTGGACGTTCCGTCATAGTCATAGACTTTGGTAATTCTTTTTCGTTCACTTCCGTCCGGGCTGACCTGAATCAGATTTCCTTCTGTCCCCAGCAGATAAAGGAAACCATTATAATAATAAATCTGAAATCCCGAAGCGTATTCTGCCGCCTGCGCCGTTCTGTCATAATAACGCACATCTCCGAAATACGCATTACACGCCGCATTATCATGGTTACAGTCTGCTTTTGCACACAGCTTTATGCTCTCCTGCGTGTCATCGTCCCAGTACATCAGATACAACGGTTCTTCCGGTGTCAGATAATAATATCCGTGTTCTCCTCTTGTAATACACTGTATCTTTGTTCCCCAATATGCCTGATAATCCGTTCCGTCATCTTTTAATGCCTCTAACCGCATCGGCTGTTCTAATGCCGTATTCCCCGCCGTAGTAATATTGGCTGTTGTATTTTGTTGGTTCTTTGTTCCACAGCCTGTTAATACCATACCACATAAAAGAATCGCCGTGCCTGTTTTAAATATTGTCTGAAAATGCTGTTTTTTCATTTAAACACCCTCTCTAAATTGTGCTTTTTCCCTCTAATAAAAGGCTGTGTAACAATATTATATATCATTATTACACAACCTTTTAGTGAATTTACAAAAAATTATCTCCAACAAGAAAAGTCTTCTGAATTACTATCATCATCCGACCATACCTGAACAGTTGCTGTTACCCCGTCAAAATCAATCGGACAATGTGAACCTGCTAACAATCCATATGTTTGGTCTGCATAATCAGAAAAACTATGACTTCCATGTACACAATATCCTCTTCCATTTATTTTAATGTCCACCACATTAGAAGAATCTACTGCCGTAAAACAGTATTCTGGATTTCCATCATACTCTGTACCACACCTAACCTTAATTTTACACCCACCTGCATACATGTATGATGTTGATTCTGCCGCATAAGCAAAAACACTTCCTGCAACCACCATGACTGTTGACAGACCTATCACTACTGCTTTTTTTACTGTTCTTTTCATACTATACCTCCTAATTCTTCTGTTTATTAATTCTACCTACTCTTTTCAGTTTCTTTGTTTCTTACAACTATCCTTTGTACCCCTCCTTTCTGCCCCCTATCCGTATGATGCCTTTTCTCCCCTGCTTCTTCTAACGTCAAAATGGCTTTTTGTTTTTATATAAAGACCATTTTATGGTCTATTATATCCATATCCTATAATTTACATACAGTTCCTTTATCTCATGGTTTATATATTTTTACCCTTAATAAATTATAATACTAGTCATTACACAATATATTTCGAGCTGCCTGTATTAACTGAAGTATTGCTGTCGTTACTACCCCAAAACCTATGCAATAAAAATATCTAATTTCCTTAGTAGCTAATAGTGTACTTTCTACAACGATGCAGATAAAAATTAATATCACTACAACCCTATGAAAATCTTGCTTTTCTATTTCATTCAAACGGTAATTTTCGGAATCTACAGGACTAAATACAAATATGCTGATTAATGATAACGTTATACCTACTACCATTATTGATAAATCTATCATCATACATATCATATAAACTGATATTGCTATCATTATTACCGACAACATTAAACAACTCTGTATATGTTTAGCATGATATCCGCCACAAAATTTTCTAAATATCATAAACGTAATAATAAATACAATACTTTCCACAACATGTCCCATTATTCCGCCTATAATTATCGAAACTCCTAATGTAAAAATCAGAATATATACCGTAAACACCGCATACTCATATAATTCCGCATCTTCTTTCTGAATCACTCCATATTCAACCAGCCATTGAATTATTTTTTTACTTATATTCTTCACTCACTATTGTCTTTCTCTTATACTCACAAACATTATTAAATGTAATTAACTACTACCAGAAATTTATTTTTGCCTTTTAATTGCAAACTTCTTAATTTTAACCGGTACAATCGGTTGATATAATATGTAACTTGAAGTTGTATTAGCCTCTACTTTAAGAGCCGTTTCCAGTACACGCTTTGTAAAATTTGCAAGATTCATTTTTGTCATTTATTTTTCCTCCATTTATATTAATTTATTATCATTTTATCTTTTATTTTTTCTATATTCCATATTTTTTCCTGAAATGTTATTTTTTTGTAATGAAATGTAGTAATTTTCTTGAAATTCACTTCTTTGCCTTTTATAATAACAGTATTATTATGAACTGAGGGGATTTTCTTATGAATATATTTTTATGTGATGATGATTGTTTAGTCACTAAACAATTATCCGAATACCTAAATGAATATTTTTCCGATAGAAAAATGGATACTATTAAAATTTTTACCTTTAATACTGCATTTTCCTTGCTTTCATCGTCTGTTATTCCTGATATTGTATTTTTAGATATTGAAATGCCTGAAATAAACGGAATTGAAATAGCAAAAAAATTATGCTCTCTATATCCTGACTGCATAATCATGATAGTTACTTCGTATTCCGAATATCTTGATGCCGCTATGGATATTCATGTATTTCGCTATTTAGATAAGCCAATTAACAAAAAAAGACTATATTCCGGTCTTGATTATGCAATTAAACGCCTTACTGATATCTCCGGAAAAATTACATTTGAAATTCATTCAAAATTTATAACATTATCCAAAAAAGATATTATTTGTGCAGAAGCACAGCTACGCAATGTTAATATTTACACCCCTACGGAAATGTATACTTCCAAAAAAAATATGATTTTCTGGAAAGAACAGCTTAAAAACCCTTGCTTTTTCCAACCACATCGCAGTTATATTGTTAATATGAATCATATTATTTCTTTTGACAAAACGACGCTTTACACCGATAATACAGCTTTGGCTATACCTATTTCACGCAATACATATCAAAGTTTTAAGACAACTTATCTGCTATTTATGGAAAATACACGATAACTTATCATAGAAGTGAGGTTACATATGAAATTATACCACATAATAATACTTTCTCTTATTACATACTTATGTGAAGGCTACATTTTATGGCGATACTGTTCTCTTTTATTTGTACGTAAATATTCCGTTAAAAAATGCTGTGTTATTTACTTTGTGTTATATTCCATTTCTGTTATTTTCTCTGTATTAAGCATTCCTGCTATAAACAGTATTTTATTCTTTTTAAATACTATGCTTATTATAAAATTAACATACAAAGTCACATGGGGAAAAAGTCTTTTTCATGCTATAATTGCCACATTTATGATGATTATAACCGAAATGCTTATATTGTTGCTTGTGCCAAATTACAGTCATATGGTTTATAATTTTATTTACAATTTTCAACTTCAGATTTTAATTTATTTTATTAGTAAGATTTTCTATTTTATTGCCATGACCGCTATCGCATATTTACTTTCACGCAGCAGTAAAAAATACAACCAAATTCGTAATACTAAAATTATTATTCCTTTTTTTATTTCTTTAATTACAGCGTTCACTTTGATAACAATTCTTGAAATATGCCTTTCTATCTCTTTGCCTTTTTATATAAACGTAATGATTATTATAAGTTCCGTTGCATTACTGCTGATTAATGTACTTATTATCGTGTTATATAATTTTATAGAAAAGCAAAACGAACAGACAACCTCGCTTCAACTTCAATTACAAAGTGAATCTCTTACTATTGAGCACTATAAGACAATCATCGAACATGAGGAAGATAAAAATATTCTTCTTCATGATATACGAAAACATCTGCAATCTATTCAGGTTTTGAATACCGAAAATAATAACGAGCAAATTGAAGCTTATATTTCAAATTTAATCAATTCATCTAAGCTTTCTACTCCAAAAAAAGTATGCGATAATCCATTGTTAAACGCTATTATTGGACGGTATATACATTTGTGTAATGATTATAAAATTGATTTTAAATCGGATATCCGTCATCATTCCACTGATTTTTTATCAAATGATGATTGCACTTCATTATTCTGCAATCTATTGGATAATGCATTTGAAGCCACTAAAAATACACCCGATTCATTTATCGAATTAAATATCGGTTATAATACAACTCACTCCATAATTGTTATAACACTCATTAATTCCTGTTTAAATAATCCTTTTGACAATAACGGGCAACTAAAACGTACTACAAAAACCGATTCCCGTCATCATGGTTATGGAATTAAAAGCATACAGAATACTATTGATAAATATAACGGTGACTATAATATTTATTATAACCATTCTACTTCCACATTTCACACTGTTATTATTTTTCAAAAAAATACACACAATTTATCAAATCAATAAAAACACTATCAACCAGTCGACAGCCTTATTACAAAAGCTGAAAAGAACGAAAAAGAACCGGTTATCCCATTATTTTTTCAATATGAAACGCAAAAGGGGGCGGTACTGCCCCTTTTATATCTCATTCAACAAAATAAAAACTTTTTTCCCACCTAATTATTTATTTGTACAAATTCAACACCCTCGATAAAGCTACCACCGTCGGAATCATCATTGTTATAAAATCTTTCATCCCACTGCACATGATTAATACAAAAATGCTGTATACTACAATCATACCTCCCATAAATTTTGCTGAATTTTTATCCTTATCAGGAATTCTTGCCTTTTCTTTCCTTATTTTTATAATCTGTACAGTGATTAAAATACACGATATACCCCAAAAAATCAGCAGTACAAGTTCCCGAACTGACATTATTCATTTTCCTCTGTTTCATCTTCTACAACTTTTCCGTCTTTAATTCTTAATATTCTTGCCGTCTGCGGCAAAATGCCGTAATCGTGCGTTGCACAGACAATGGTTGTATTTTCCTGTAATTCCGAAAAAATCTTCATAATTTCCTGCGCCGTATGGTGATCCAGTGATGCTGTCGGTTCATCTGCAAATAATATCCGAGGCTTTTTTACAACTGCCCTTGCGATTGCAACTCGCTGACGCTCCCCGCCGGATAATTTATATGGCTTTTGATTTATCAAATCTTTTAATCCCAGCCGCTCCAATAAATCTTTTGCCTGCTTTTCAACATTTTTCTCATAGCTTGCCGTACAGACATTTTCAAGCACCGTAAGATGCGGAATCAAAAAATGATGTTGAAAAACAAATCCAAAATTTTCATACCGGATTTCATTTTTATTTTTCGCCCCGGAAATCAACACATCATCTAAATATATTTCTCCCGCTGTCGGTGTCTTTAATAAGGAAACGATATATAATAAAGAGCTTTTTCCCGACCCGGAAGGTCCCAGTAAAGATACGAACTCCCCACTCTGTATATCAAATGACACATCTGAAAAAATGGTTCTTTTGGTTCTCCCGTCAATATATTCTAAATCAATATTCTTTACACCCAGCATTCCCCTACCTCATTTCTATAATGGCTATCAAATCTTTTTTTGCAAATTTTAATATTGTTACCAGAATGGTTACAACTACAAATACCGCCATAACAATGATTGTATAAAACAGTGATTGAATCGAAAAAATGGACAGTATCTGTCCCATTGGTTCAAAGACTGATTTTGCAACCAGTGTCAAAAATCCATACGAAATCACAAGCCCCAGTATCCATGAAACAAAAACCAGCGCCATAATTTCCGCAATAATATTTTTAAATAACCAGCTCTTTTTATACCCAATGGCATATAGAATTCCAAATTCCTCCATTCTATCATTATAAATGGTTTCAAGAACAATGCAGACCGCGGCAGAAATGCTCACAGCGATTACAATGACAATAACAAACATTAAAAATTTGATACTGCTTATATTCTCTTGAAGCGTTTCTTTTGCATACGACAATGTCATCGCCGCTGTTTCATCGTGTCCCATTGTATCCAGCATGTTATTCATTGTATCTAAATCTGTTTTCGGTGTAACAAGCAGTCCGAAAGTGGTATTTTGAAAATCCAGTCCCAGTTCTTCCAATTCTTTCTGCCTGTAGCTTTTTGTCCCAAAAGCCATATAGCTGTCCCCTGAAAATGCCCCTGTAATCATATATTTTCCGTCAATCTGTTCTCCTTCATCGACTGCACTGCCAAATGTATCCCCTACGGATAACCCTTTATTTTTCAGCATATCCTCGTGCATAATCAGTTCGTAACTGTTTTCCTCCGGCAGTCTGCCCTCTGTTACCGTCAGCGAAAAATCATCAAATATTTCCCCTATATCTGCTTCGTCCATAAATGCGACATAACCGCTCGTGGTTCCGAAAATATTGTTAATGACCGTATACTCCAGCAGTATAGGGTACGCATTTCCCACGCTGTCATCATTTTTAATTTTTTCTACCGTTTCATTCTGCAAAAATGAAGACCCACCTACCGGATATACAAATGAAAAGTCATTCAGACATGCAATATTGGAATATTCGACTGTTGAAAAAATAGACTGCACCAGCGATGTCACAAAATAGATTGAAAACACCGTAAGTGCCATAACAAAGATTAAAGAAATCCCCCGCCGTTTATTTGATAAGTAGTATTTAAACATGTTTTTCATTTGCATTTCCCCCCTCATAACTTTTTTACTATTTTCGTCTTCTCATCAATTTTAGCCTTCAAACAGATAAAATCCTGTGCCACCATACGGTCATAGCCAATAACTTTTTCGTCTTTCATCAATTTACATACGACAACAAGTGCTTTTGAAGTATATACTTCATCTTCAACTTCAATATGATTTATTTCAGAATAACAAATCTTAAATCCACCGGAATAGTAATAATCTTCATCAAACATAAATAGCATTATAAAATATGACATATGACCAACAGTTAATGCGCCCCATATGAGCAATGCAACATTATAGTCAAGCTCATAAAACAAACTGAATATGATAAAAAATGCGGAAACCAGAAGGGCTGCTAAAGACAGATATCTATGATAAAAAATACATTTTTGACCATATTCATTTACTATTGCGTTGTCTTGAAGCCGAATAATATCAATAACCTCAAAAATATAATACCACGAACCTATGAATTCCATGAGTGATGCATAAAACCCCCTATTCTCATGTATCGCAATAATAAAATGCATCTTATATACAATAACAAGTGTCAGCAAAGCCAATATTCCACATATAAGCAGATCCCGTTTATTTTTCTTATAATATCCATAATACTTTTTATAATGATTCTTTTTCATGATTTATACCCATTTATCTGCTGCTGCAACATTACCTTAAATAACACTCCATATATCAAAAATTTTCAAATCAACAATTATCCGCTTTCAAAATACCACTGTACCCCAATATTAAAGCAATTATCATAATAACCAAATTGATAATCAATGCACCATTTTGAATGTCCTCTTTCAATACAAATTTTAAAATAATCAGCACAATATTGGCAGCCACGCTTAAATTTCCCCTGCTTCTTTCATTTTATTTCATCAAGTATCCACATAAGCTTTATTTTTTCTGTAAAAGATACATATTTCTCACATTCACTATTGCCAATACAATTATCAGTCCCGTCACGATTCTTCCCCAGCTTCCGCCAGCATTATTCATTACCATGTAAATTCCTGCTATTCCTGTAATAATTAAAAGTATTCCAACTGTTATCACAAATTTTTTATTCATCCCATCTACAATCCCCTCCAAAGAATGACTTTTCCTCAAGTGCTATTGAATCTGTACTTTTAGAATTTTAACAATAAATATACTCCTAAAATTAATCCCATTACAACAATATGTATCATAGAAACCGCCTATTTTCAAGACACATGACGTACTTTGTCGATATTCCGACGTACTTTGCATATTTTCACATATTTTACGACTTGTAGCTTTTCAATTTTATATATGAAGATATACCTATTAATATAAAGGTCAGTAATATAATTGCTATTTTAATTCTGATAAAAACTGTATTATAACTTTTTATCTCAATTAAGATTGATGGAATAATTATCATTAACGTAGTCCCTGCATATATCCTTTTATTCATCTTATTCACACTTTCTATCTTCTCTCATGCCTAACAATAAAAATCCTACTGCCGTATCTACATATAAATCTTTTAAATCATGACAGAATAATTGATAGAAATTCAAATAATCTACCGTAAATCCCCACAAAGCAGAATCTATCACTGATGCTGTCATTGCTGTTAAAAACAGTATATACGCAGTGCTTTTCCGATAAGATTTATGTCCGGCTGATACTGGTATATTATTACCTTTATAAGCTGGTCTGCCAATACCGCAAACACTACATATGCAATTAATTTTTTCTTCTTTTTCAGCAGATTCTGCTTCATCACCGTTTTAAATATCCCAATACTAATGCCTCCGCTGACCGCAATATATGCCAGACTGCTGATAATCTGCCACACCCCGCCAAACCGGTATGCCCGCCATAGTACAAATATCACGGGAAATATTAAAAAGTACCACATCACTATCTTCCTCACATTATTTTTTGTTTCTATCCTCTTTTATTATCCAAATTGTTGCCAATATATCTATCACATAAATAAAAGTGTCCTTAAATATCGATTCTCCCTTGTAACCATTTATTATCAAAACAGAAATATTTATTATAACTAAAATTCCTATAATTACAATCAGCTGTGTTTTACTGTTTTTGTTCATTGATGCTTCACCTTATTTTTAATAAAACATGAAAACAGTATGTGATACAACACACCAAATCCTATTGCACCATAAGCAACCCATAACAATCCCGATAAATTCCATAAGCCATTATTATATACTTCATTTCCAAATACAATCATTCCAAAAAGAACACTTCCAACAATAAGTCTTTTATAATATTTTGTTCCCCGCATTTTATAACCCTTTCTACTTATAAAATTTTATTCATTATTATAATGCGATTTCCCCGATAATTAACTTATTCAAATAAATTTCATCATCATAATAGTTGTTTATATTTGATAATAAAGAATCCAAAGAGGATATCTTAATATTTTCTTTTTCCTTTAATTCTTCAATATTTTTCCCATAAAGGAATAACTCAACTTGTTTACTGTTATATTTTCCAACATTTGTACTTGGCATTTTATCTTTATACTTCTCCCATAACTCAAGTGCTTCTTCTGATTTTCCGTTGTAATGCATACAAATGACAGCATGGGAGAACGTTTGAAAATATGCTTCAAATTGTAGTCTGTTTAAAATATTATGTATATTCCTTTTCCATAAGTCTGTGTCGAAATTTATTATTTCTGTATTATCTCTATTTCTTCGCATAAGACTTTCATACAATACTGCATTTATTAGCAAAACATTGATTGAATTATCCTCTTTATCCAAAGATAAATTATTTCCTGTTTCATATAGCTTTTCTATGAAATATCTCTGGTTCTCTCTCATTTCAAATTTCTTTTCATTTTCCTGAAGAAGAAAATAGTTATAAATCTGTAATAATGCGTAGCCGTTATTGTCTTTTATTTTTTTAACGGCGGAATAATCCCCTACGATACTGCCTAAATCAAGCATAGAGGTCAAGTTAATATATACAGACCATAAAAATACCGCTGAGAAAAACAAAAAATAATACGAGCAAAAATCGTTGCCTATATACTTTGTCGTACACAACACTAATATCAATGAAATCAATCCAATAAATGCCGAACATAGCGGTGCAGACACTAAAGACACCCTCATTTTACCCTGAAATGATTCATATTCTGTTTGGTTGCTAATTGTTGGTATCTCCGGTATGACAATTCCTCCAAATCCAATCTCCATACTTACAGCTATATGAAACTTTAAACCTTCTTTTTCTCTTATTAAACATATTGGAAATATAGCAATCATACGAATATCTATTCTCTGTAATTTAAAAGCAATCGCATGCGCCAACTCATGGAAACATACTGTAACCAGCAATGCCATGAAAAATATAATTATTCCTTTAAATATTCCTGCCGAAAGATACTCCGGATGCTTCTGTTCAATAGTAACTAGAACCATACCCAGTAATATTCCTATCACTGAAAGAAAAACTACTATCAAACTGAATACAAAATAAAATTTAACCTTCTTCATACCAAACCTTTTTGCCTCTTAACATGCCTTATTTCCTAATCAATCAAATCAATCTTATCCAGCACATATCTTAATACATCTGCTCATCTATAATAATTTTGGCCTGATTAGAACCAAAAAAACTTAAAATTCTCTTTTCTTTACGCTGCAAATCAATGATATAATCTGTATCAGAATTCCAAATGCTATTATTATACGAAATGCTGTTACAGATAACACTTCAAATGAATTACCTACTAACGCGATACACAATATTAATGTGCCTATTATACTAATCGTCCGTGCTAAACTAATTTTATTTTCCATAACAATCCTTTCTAAACAATCCATCACAAACGGCAACGAGAAAACTGCATATACAGCTACCCCCTCTACCTATCTTATGTCTATACTATACCCATTTCCTTTCTCTGTTTCCATTTGTTTTCGTTGGTGATTTTTTGTTGGTTTTTGTTGCTTTTCGTTGGTTTATATACTATAATTATATTAAATATTGAGTTATAAACGAGGGGGACAATTACATATGACAGAGCATACACTTCGTGTTCTTTTAGTGGAAGATGATGCCACTTCATGCATGGAAATAAACGATTATATCAGCCGGTTAGACGATGTTACACTGGTCGCATCTACAAATAATGCTTCAACTGCTATTGAGTATATGAAGGAATTTCTTCCCGATGCCGTTATACTGGACCTTGAACTGCATCAGGGCGGCGGTGACGGACTCTTTTTTCTGGCACAGCTTCAGCAGCTTGAACTTTCCAAGCACCCATATATCCTTGTAACCACCAATAATTCAAGTAATATTACCTATGAATCTGCAAGACAGTTAGGTGCTGATTTTATTCTTGCAAAGTATCAGGAAAATTATTCTGCACAGTATGTTGTGGAATTTCTGCGCATTATGAAAAAAGTGATTTTTTCTGAGAAAGGCAAAACAGCTTCTAAAATAACAGCCACTGAACCGTCTGAATCAAAAGACAAAAGGCTGATTCAAAAAATCCAGCATGAGTTGAATTTAATTGGTATCAGCCCGAAAGTTATTGGTTACCGCTATCTTACCGATGCAATCCTTGCCACCATTAACGAACCGAAAACACGCATTTTTAAAGTGCTGGGTGAAAAATATAAAAAAACAGATTCCAGTATTGAACGTGCCATGCAGAATGCTATCAACCGTGCATGGCGGACTTCCGATATTGATGATTTGCTGACTTACTACACCGCGAGAATCCATTCACAAAAAGGTGTTCCGACTATTATGGAATTCATATTTTATTATGCAAATAAGATACAGAGCCAATTATAACTGTATTATTATATTCTAAATATATGTGTTATCCAGTCTAAAAATTGATCCATTTTATATCTCCTTTCATCTGACTGGAAATAAGCATATACCCTGCACTAAAATTAAACTATTGTTTTTTGTATTGCTTTTTTTGTTATAAAATGTTGGTTTTTGTACGGGAGGAATTATGATTGAAAGTTGTATACAAATATTTTTTATTTTATTAAGCTGTTTTTATTTATACCACAAGCTTTTAAATATTGAGAAACGTCCGTTTAATATAGAACTTTACTGCTATATCTATTTTGCGGGTTGTTCCTGCTTACTCTGTTTAATTAGTAAAAATATATATTATATAGTCTGTTTCCCAGCTTTAATTATTCTGTTTTTTGTTTTTATTAAAATATATACTCATACAAACTATAAAACTGCATTGATTACAACCGTTATTGCTTTAGGCATTAGTCTGTGTTCTTTTACATTTTCGGCTGTTATTATGACATTATTTTTATTATGCACCGCACTTACACCGGAAAATCATTTCTGGATTTTAATAAAACTTGTTATTGGTATCATGCAATATGTACTTGTACACCTGCCTTTCCAATTAAAACGACTTAAAAAGGGCATGCCGTTTTTATATGAATTAAATTTTAATAATGCCGGTTTCTTTCTTAGCATCTGCATTATTATCTGCGTTATAATTATCAGCACCCCTTACACACTCCATACATATATTATTATGTCCTCTCTTTTCCTCATCTTCCCCTGCGCACTCCTCCTGATATCATGGTGGCGTGCTATTATAACAAGGAATTACCACAGGAAGCTCCAGCAATTTGAAATGCAGAAACTAAAAAATGAACTTGTCCAAAAAGAACAGGAAATCACCCGGCTTTTAGAAAATAATAAAGCACTGGCACAGATTATCCACCGGGATAATAAGCTTATTCCCGCCATGGAACTTGCCGTAAATACATTTCTGCAAAACCAAAATACATTATCCCCTCAGCAGCTTAAAGAACAGGGACTTGCCCTTTCCGCTCATTTACAGACAATGTCACAGGAACGAAAATTTAATTTGACCGAATATCAGACAAACGGACAGCCGCTTGCCTCTACCGGTATCTGCGCTGTTGATGCCGTTCTTCAATTAATGTATCAGCGCGCCTTACAGGAACAGATTGATTATACCCTCCGTATTGCCGAAAATATCAAAAACACTGCCATGCAGTCCCTTTCGGAAGAAGATTTTTCCCATTTGCTGGCGGATTTAATTGAAAATGCGTTTATTGCAATGTCCAATGTACCGCATAAAAAAATTCTTATCAACCTTGGGCGAATGGGAAATCACCTGTCTGTTGAAATTTCCGACAACGGACAGCCGTTTTCACCTGAAATTTTTCAGGACTTCGGATTGAAAGCCCACACGACACATGCCGGAAACGGCGGAAACGGCATCGGGCTTATGGACATCTGGAAACTCAAGAAAAAATACCGTGCCTCACTGGTTATTACAGAATATGCACCCGGTACGTACTCCTATACGAAGCAGATTTCACTGATATTTGACGCCAAAAAGCACTATATTATCCAGACTTACCGTAGGCGCGAGCTTGGACAAATCCGCTTCCGTGATGACTTATACATATTTCCGTGCTAATCATCCTTTCTGAGCAGCTTGCTGCGTTTTCACACTAACACCTTTTATCCGGGCAGTTTCCTCACTCTAAAACACTCTGCCCGGATTTATCCCTGTCCTTTACCTTGCCTATTACCTGCTTATTATCTCACTGATGACCTTGTTTCATTCCCCTGCTGTTACCTTGCCGCCTTAACTAACAGCAGCTTATCCCCGCGTTTGACGCGCTCGCTGGCGCGGTCTGCAAGAACGTGGTTGCCGTTTTTAATCGAATCGACCGTAGTGTGGTATTTCTTTGCAATATCCCAGAGCGTTTCCTCACCGGTTGCGATATATCCGATAATACTTGGGAATTTTAAGAACTCATTTTCCTCATACTCCTCTACTTCACATTCCATGACCGACTCGGTTTCACACGGCGCAAAGCAGATTGCATCAAGCCCCACGCTTCCTTTAATCTCCATTTCATTACTGCCCGTCATGGCAGCGCTTAACTGCTCTACTCCTGCATTTACGACATACTCCATATTAGTAATCTCCTCGTCAGACTTTACCTGTATTTTATTGGAAAACGGAACGGCGGCACGAATACTGCCCATTGGTGCCGCATCATTGGCAGTTACATAAAACACATTTGCAATAATCGCACCGTCAACCAGCAGACCGTCTTCTTCGACGGTAATGTCGTCAATCTGCGCCACCCCGGTACAGTTGCAAATCTGCAAAATGTTCGTGTACTCCCCGGTATTCATGCGGTCCGAAGCCCGGCAGCGCGAATTGTTGCGCACCAGAAGCTTTCGGAAAACGGATGTCTGCGTAGTGTTGATGACATTTTTAACCGGCGAATAAACATCTGTAAGAATGGTCTTTTCCTTTTCTTCATATACCTTGACATCCAGCGCCAGCACGAGTTCTACCTGCACCTCTTTATTTTCGCCGTCATAATCCGGTTTTACCTCAACGTTGGAATTGACCGGGTAATATTTGACATAACTGATCATATCCGGCGTACAGCCTGCGACATCTAATTTTCCGCTGAAATTCTGTGTTGTTTCATACCACTGTGCCATACTGTTTTCTTCTGTGGACGAATACATTACAAATACATTCATTTCCCCTGCAATTTCCATGCCGTCATCGGTCAGTCTTGTCGTGAAGCTGCGTACATCGACATCTTCCCACAGCAGTTCCGCTACCTCCGGCTTTCCCGCAGGAATCAGAAAGCTTTCACGGATACGCAGGTTATCCCGCATTGTCACGGCAAGCTGCGAATACTCCACATCGGTCGTTTTAAGCTGTAATTTGTCCTCGTCCTGCATTTCCAAAAGTCCGCAGCCAATCGGCGTATCGTGGATTTCTTCACATACAACGGTCAGTGAAATGATTGCCTTTACGCTTAATTTTCTGGAGTGAATCATTTTCACCGTAATATCTTCTAATTTTGCCTGACAGGAAACATATGTATTCTCGCAGTCCCCGGATAAGTTCACAACTTCCCCGATATTCATTGTCCCCGTCATTTTAACCGGAAGCACGGATTTTTCACCGCTTTCACTGCCCGCATACAGCACTGCAAAATCCATTCCGCCTGTGACTTCTGCCCGGTCGCCCACCGCTTTGACCGTATCAATATGGACACTGCCACGTTCTTTTACAATGGTTTCAATGTCTGCCTTGCTGTCCGGGACGTTAAAATCATCATCCAGTGTAATCTGCATGGTGTTACTGCATACAATTTTATTTTCATGAATTTCTTCTCTGTCGATTCTCAAATCAAATCTCCCTTCCCAACTATTTTCTATATTTTTATTTTATGTATGCCCGTTCCCTTTTATGCACTTTTTAATTACCGTTAAACAGCTTTTATACAATCCTGCTGCCGCATCAGGCTGATGGCTGTTTTTTCATTACATACAAAACACCACCGACTCCTCCCGCTTTTCAATTTTTAACACAATATACGGCGTGGTTGGCAGTTCCGTTATATCCTCTCCTGCCTCCGGCCCTAATAAATCGACATCTGCATAAACCGCATTTGTTCCCAGATACAGATCATTGACACGGATACTGTAGCCGCTGGTCGGCTGTGTGCCGTAGCCTGCCACGATATACGTTGCATCCTTTGTGGCATAGGTCATGCGCAATGTGTTCGCTTTTTTGGCTTCTATCAGTTTTTTTAATTCCACAGGGATTTCCTCCTCTTTCACTACGGTATATTCCAGCCCCATGACCTTACTGCTGTCCTTTTTTATCATACTGCACCCGCTAAGTGACACCGCCCCAAACACGCCTGTCACAATCAGCACCGATACAAGCAGACACAACCCGCAAGCATAAAACGCATGCCATCTTGCCGGAACATTCCCGGATATTTTACTTTTCTGCTTCATACAATTCCCCATTCCGCAGGCATTTTTATGCCGGAAAAATCAACACATCAGTGTGATTTTTCATACAAAAACTCCGCAATAAGACTTGTTACATCTTATTGCGGAGTTTCCTGCTTTATTCTTTTTATCTATTAATGTCTATTCAATCACATACCCTTTGCTGCGGATAACGTCAATTACTGCATCAACGTATTTTTCACAGGTTTCGACATTACCTGCTTCTACCATGACACGCACCAGCGGCTCTGTTCCGCTTTCACGGACTAAGATTCTGCCGTCTGTGCCCAGTTCCTTGGCTGCGCGCTCTACCATTGCGCGTACATCGGCATCATTTTGTGCCTGTGTCTTATCAGTTACACGCACATTTTTTAATACCTGCGGATAAATGGCAAGCGGTTCGGCAAGCTGGCTTAACGGCTTTTTCTTTGCCAGCATGACCTCCATCATCTTTAACGCCGTGATAATGCCGTCACCGGTCGTTGCATATTTGCTGAAAATAATATGTCCGGACTGCTCGCCGCCCAGACGGTAGCCGTTCTTTGACATACATTCATAAACATACTTATCACCGACCTTGGTCTTTTCATAGTCAATGCCAACTGCATCAAATGCCTTGTACAGCCCGAAATTGGACATGACCGTTGTAACGACTTTATTATCGACAAGCTTTCCTCTTTCTTTCATATAACAGCCATAGATATATAAAATATGGTCGCCTGTAATCACATTTCCCTTTTCATCGACACACAGACAACGGTCTGCATCTCCATCAAAGGCAAATCCGGCATCTAAGTGTTCCCGAAGGACCAGTTCCTGTAAGCTTTCAATATGTGTAGAACCACAGTTGTTGTTGATATTCGTTCCGTCCGGTTCTGCATGAATGACATATGTCTTTGCACCCAGTGCATCAAAAATGCCCTTGGCAAGTGTCCATGCACTTCCGTTGGCAGCATCCAGACCGATACGCGTTCCTTTAAAAGAGTAAATTGCAAGGCTCATCAGATACCCCATGTAGCGGTTTCTGCCTGCCGTATAATCCACGGTACAGCCGATTTTTTCTTTTGTTGCAAAAGGAAGCTCCGCCATATCGCCATCTAAATACTTTTCAATCTCATCAATGACATCTTCGCGCATTTTTTCGCCCTTGTCATTAATCAGCTTAATGCCGTTGTCGTAAAATGGGTTGTGGCTTGCGGAAATCATAATACCGCAGTCAAAATCTTCTGTCCGCACCACATATGATACGCTCGGTGTCGTTGTTACATGTAAAAGATACGCATCTGCACCGGATGCCGTAAGTCCCGCAACCAGTGAATATTCAAACATATAGCTGCTTCTTCTGGTATCTTTTCCGATAACAACCTTTGCTTTTCCATCCTCGTGGTTCTTTCCATAATACCAGCCTAAAAATCTGCCGACTTTATAGGCATGTTCTACTGTAAGATTGACATTGGCTTCCCCGCGGAAACCGTCTGTGCCAAAATATTTACCCATTTTAACTGCACTCCATTCTTTATTTTTAAGGATTTTTTAACTATGCCTGGTATCCGTTTGGATTGTTTTTCTGCCAGTTCCATGAATCGGCACACATCTTCTTTAAATCACGCTCTGCCTTCCAGCCCATTTCCTTATATGCCTTGCTTGCATCGCAATAGCAGGTTGCAATATCACCTGCACGGCGTGGCTTGATTTCGTAAGGAATATGTACGCCGGAAGCGGCTTCAAAGTTCTTGACAATATCCAGTACGGAATAACCGTGTCCCGTACCGAGGTTGTAAATCTTTAAGCCCGGATTTTCCTGTAATTTTTCAATCGCTTTAACATGTCCGAGGGCAAGGTCTACAACGTGAATATAATCTCTGACGCCTGTTCCGTCCGGTGTATCGTAATCGTTGCCAAAAACACCGAGGCACTTTAACTTGCCGACAGCAACCTGTGTAATATACGGCATCAGATTGTTTGGAATACCGTTCGGATTTTCACCGATTGTTCCGCTCTCATGCGCACCAATCGGGTTGAAATAACGCAGTAAAATGACATTCCATTCCGGGTCTGCCTTCTGGATATCCGTTAAAATCTGCTCTAACATGCCCTTTGTCTGACCGTATGGATTGGTAATCTGTCCCTTCGGGCATTCTTCTGTAATCGGTACAAATGCCGGATCGCCGTATACAGTTGCTGAAGATGAGAAAATGATATTTTTTACGCCGTGATTTCTCATGACATCAAACAGCACCAGTGAACCTGAAATGTTATTCATATAATATTCAAGAGGCTTGGCTACTGACTCACCAACTGCCTTTAAACCGGCAAAATGAATGCAGGATTCAATTTTTTCCTGTGCAAAAATCTTTTCCAATGCTTCTTTATCATTAATGTCTGCTTCGTAAAATGTTACCGGCTTTCCCGTAATCTTTTCTACTCTCTTTAACGCTTCCCTGCTGGAATTGACAAGGTTATCCACAACAACAACCTCATATCCTGCGTTCTGTAATTCTACAACTGTATGGCTTCCGATGTAACCTGCTCCACCTGTTACTAAAATTGACATAAATCCTCCATTCTGCCCGTTTCGGCATTCTGATGTAAATTTTTCACCTTCCGGTTTTATTCATAAGGCACTACGTCCTTGTAAATCTCTTTTAAGTCTTCTCCAAAGTAATCTGACTTTTTAAGACTGCCGGCCAAAGCTTTTTTAAGAACTTCGGCGTAAACTTTCGTAAAACGTTTCGCCGTATCTCCGTACATATGTCCCTCTCTGTCCCAGAAATCTCCTTCTTCCCTGTCAAAAGCCTCAAAAGTAAGATAATTAAAATTATAATACTCCACATTTAATTTCTGTGCAAGGTTTCTGATATAAGAATCCGCCTGTGCAAATTTTTCCGCATACTGCGCAACGGTTCTGGGGTCCTGTGTGACCGTTGTAAACACAATCTGAATATCATTTTTTCTGCACAGCTCTACCATTTTTTCAATATACTGACATTCGCTCTGTGCAACAAGGCTTTCGTCCCAGCCAAGTACCGTTGTCTTTGCTTTAGACGCATTTTTTGACCTATTAATAAAGCCCTTTCCTTCATAGACATCATTTTTATCCATGCTGACAACATCGGGCGAATATTCCTTATAGTCATCAGACAACTTCTTTGCCACCGTCTTATCAATCATGTAATAACACTGCCAGTAATTCGTCCATTTTAAAAATGCCCCGCGGTATTCCTCTTTTGCGATTCTGCTAAAGAAATAGGAAACCTTTAACAGACTGTCGGGATAGCCGTTATACACCTGATGAAACAAAATACTCTCATCGTGGCGGTTAATCAGATACTGGTAATCAATATCCAGCACGACGACCTTAGGACTGCTTATTTTTATGGCATACTGTAACGTGTAATAGGCATCAATCATATACTCACCGCCGATGCACATATTCATGGCACCGGCATCAAGCCCGCTCTCCAGTTCATCGGTTGCAATCCCATAACTGCCGTGCGATGTTCCTAACACCAGACAGTCCGGATTCGTTGTTTCAAGTTCATGAAACATAACCCGTGTCAGTCCCGGCTGTACGAGCATAAAATTCAGCAGATTATTTAAAACCACTACAAAAGCCACAAAGACTGCCGTCAACGTAAAACTTTTCTTTTTTTTCATGATTTTTCCGTTCCTTTTAAATCATTTCTAAAACTGTGCATACATAAATTCCGTTGAACTGCTTACATAGCCAAACGGTGCTGTTGCAAATATCAGTATCAGATAAACTACCCAGCGCACAACAAGCGGACGTTCCGCCACGAAATCGCGCAGCGACATCCCTTTTTCCTTCATCACACTGCTTATAAACAAAATGATTGTCGCCACAATCAGAATCGTCCAGTCTCTTTTTACCAGTCCCTGCTTATAAAGACTTCCGTCTGTTAAAATGCTGATTTTAAAATTGATAAATACGGCGCGCATTGCATAAAAGGCAGTTGTCGCCGTTGCACACGCATCAAAGAGCCAGCCGATATTGACTAAAATAAACGTCCTGAATATCTGAAATGTCTTCCAGCCCCGGCTTTCCGTATTCACATGACAGACTGCTGCCCATTTTGCGTAATATGGCTTTAACAGGTTACTTGCCGCAATAATCAGTCCGTTGTACAATCCGTAAATAATATACTTCCATGCCGCACCGTGCCATACGCCGACTACAAAGAAAATCAGCAGGTTGGCGGCACAAATCGGCAGAATCTTACCGGTCTTTTTACCAAAAATTTTCTTGGCTTTCTTACCGAATGCCAGCATTTTTTTAGAAATGGAAAACGGATAAAAAATGTAATCCTTCATCCATGTTCCCAGTGTAATATGCCATCTGCGCCAGAATTCCCCGATTGATTTTGAAAAATACGGCTGGCGGAAGTTCTCGTCCAGACGGATTCCAAACAGTTCGGAAACACCAATAACCACATCAATACCGCCGGAAAAATCGCAGTATTCATAAATGGAGAATGTGAGCAGTGCCACAATCACATACATGCCCGAATATGTATTCAAGTCGGCAAATACGGCTTTTGAAAAGACGTATGCGCGGTCTGCTAAAATCAGCTTTTTTGCCAGTCCCCATGCAATCCGCTGTGCGCCGTACTCAATATTTTTCAGATTAAAATCGTGCGGCTCAAACAGCTGCGGTGCAAGGCGGTCATAACGTCCAATCGGTCCCTGTAAAAGCTGCGGCAGATATGCCGTAAACAGCGCCAGCCGGAAAATATTGGTTTCCGGTTCATATTTTTTCTGATAAACATCTATCACGTAACTCATTGTCTGGAATGTATAAAAAGAAATTCCAAGCGGCATCACAATTGAAAGCTTTCCAAGCGGAAATGCCTGATGAAATACCGAAAACAATGAAGTCAGATTCAGTATTGTAAAATTGACATACTTTAAAAAGACAAGAATTACGAAATTGGAAACCAGCCCGAATATCAGCCATCTGCGCCGCATAAGCTTTTCTTTCTGTGCAGCCATCAGCCTTGTAATACAGTAGCTTGTAATAATCGTAAACAAAATATAGCCCATATAGCGGATTCCGTAAGTGGCATAAAAGCCGAAGCTGACAAAAAGCAGCAGCTCCCACTGGTATTTTTTCGGAATCAGATAATACAGGCACGCCGTCAGCGCCATCGCCATAAAAAATCCTGCTGAAATAAACGACATTTTTTCTTCTCCGTTTTTATTAAATTCCTTTTGCTAAAAAACATTCCCCGCTTTGCTGATTTTAGCACATTTACAGACATTGCACAACGGATTAATGGGAAAAAGCCGCTTGACTATTTAAATTTTCACGTTTAATATGGTAGAGTATCACATACAGCAAAAATGCGGCATAAAATGCCTGCGGAATGGAGATTACATGAAAAAATTATTCGAGCAGATTGTAAAGTTCGGAATTGTCGGTGCAATCGCTTTTGTCATTGACTATGCCGTGCTTTTTGTGCTGGTTCAGTTCTTACATATGGATTCAATCATTGCGGCAACGATTTCCTTTACGGTATCCGTTATTTTTAACTATCTTGCCAGCATGAAATATGTATTTGTAGGCAGAGCCGACCAATCCAAACAGACCCAGTTTATCATTTTTATCGTATTAAGTGTCATCGGTCTTGGTATCAACGATGGTATCATGTGGATTTTAAACGGTATCTTATCTCCGTTTATCCCGACCTACTACTACCTGGTTTCAAAAATCGTTGCAACTGCTATTGTTATGGTATGGAACTTTGTTTCAAGAAAGATTTTCCTTGAAGAAAAGAATCCGGGAAATGAAAATGTGGCATAAAGGCGCCATTTATAAGAAATCGCCCGTTCCGCAAGGTTCGGGCGATTTTTAGATATATCAGATATCGCTTGCATGAAATTATGGTATACTAATCATAGGCAGTGAGCCGTGACCGATGAAGATTAAAGCAGGACAATGGAGGATTTTATGTGTACTAAACAAAAAATTGAAAATGCCGATGAACTTCTATCCGAATACCGTCCATTAAAATAAGGCGGCAGAAAACCAATCTTCCGCCGCCAAATCTATACTATATATACTGTATATTACAGCCCCAAACATCCCGCACACCACATTCACACAGCCATGAACATGACACCACCGAAGTTAAGTAACACGTTGAGGTGGGGTCATGTTCATGGCTACTGTCAAGTAACACGTTGAGGTAGGGGCATGTTCAAGGCTGCCGTTAAGTAACACGTTGAGGTGGGGGCATGTTCAATAAAGCTGTTACTCTGCCATCATCTTTTCCGTAGACCAGATTTCTACTTCATAATGATTTGCCTTATTGTAACGCTTTCTTAAATTCTTTAACTGCTTTAAGTATTCCATCGTTACTTTACCGGATAACTTGGATTCACCTTCGGTTCTCTGCTGGAACTTGTACGGAATCTCTACAACCTTCTTGTATGTACCCATTGCAAGAACTTCCACCATAATCTTCCATCCAATTGGCTGTAAGTCGGCTTTTTCAATAACCTCACGGCGGAACATGAACAGACCGCTTGTCGGGTCTGAAATCTTTCGCAGGCACGGTAACATAAACTGACCGATTTTACGGGCTGTACCGGATACAAACTTTCTGTACCAGTTGAGTCCGCCGTCATCACCGCCCGGAATCAGACGGCTCGGAATACAGAAGTCTGCACCACTTTCCATTGCCTTATACATATATTTTAAAACGATTGGCGGATGCTGTAAATCCGCATCCATGCATGCCATATATTCGCCCTTTGCAAGGGAAAATCCTTTTAATACGGCAGTTGCCAGTCCTGTTTCGCCGGTTCTGTGTTCCATGCGTACAGCCGGAAAATCCTTTGCAACTTCCATAATAACCTGTGGTGTATCATCTTTACTGTCGTCTACAAAAACGATTTCATAAGGAATTCCTTTTAATGCATCATCAATCTGTGTTACAAGATTTCTGATATTCTTTCCTTCATTAAATGTTGGTACCACTACTGATAACATAATTTTCTCCTTCAAATCTATCATAATGTATTTTCATTTTTCAATGTCTCAACTTGTGTATTATAATACCTTTATTACAATCTGACAAGTTTTTCACATAAATTTCTTATTTTATTGTCCGCCCCAGTATCCAAGCTCAACACCTTTTTCATAAATCCCCTTTGCTTTGGCATAATAGCCATACGCATTAAAATGTGTCCAGTCTGCCCTGAGCTGCTGTGAAATCTCACCCCTTGTAAAGCCGTCAAGGTCTTCATCGGTTGCTTCCAGTCCGCAGTCACTTAATCCATTCTGAATCATATAGAGCCGCATGTTGATAAAATGGTCCCCGTATGCCTTGGATAATGCCTGCTCCCACGGTGTCTCGCCCATGCCGATATAAATTTTATTCATATCCACGGACAGTTCCGGGTCATCGGTATCACCGACAATAATATAATATTTACAGCCTGTATTTTCCAAAATGGAATCATACTGGGCGATTAATTCATCATAGTCATTATACCAGCCTGCGTTGCTTCCAATTTCCAGCACAAGAATGTCATCTTTACGCTCCACCGCCGCCAGTGTATAAACCGGTGTACCTTCTTTAATATTCACATCTGTGCCGTATAAAATCTGGCTTTCACCGTCATAAGAATTGGTTACATAATATTTTTCGCCGTTAATCACACAGATATTGGTCTGGTCTGACTGAAAATTATAACCGCTGTAATCTTCCATATAGACATTATCCCCGTCATATAAGGACTGCAGCTTAAATTCAGCAATGCCTGTCCCGTCAATGACAATATCACGGTCAACCACCATGGTAAGACCGCCTGCACGGGTTGCAATTTCTTTTGACGTTTCTCCGTTGACACCAAGGTTATACGTTGTCAGCCCCGTAAACTGTGAAAGCATATCCGGTGTCGTGGCATAGCTGATATTTGTTGTAATACCGTCCAGCGTAATAAATCCCGGCGTTGTCGCACAGCCGTACATCATACTGTCGCCCCAGCAGGAAATGCTTCTCTTTACACCATCATACGGTACAGTTTCCGCTGTGATGGTTCTTTTTCTGGTTTCATGTGGTTTCTGATTCTCCGTCTGCATTGACGAACCGCCTGCAATTTCATTATCATTTTCCACAATGTCCCAGATATTACTGGATATCTTTTGTAAACGTTTTGGGGTCGTCTGCACAGTCTGTCCATGTACCAGTATTTCTGATGCAACAAGCAATACCGCAAAAACTGTGACTGAAAAGCAGACAACAATTTTCTTTTTTAGTCTCACAAATATCCCTCTTTCCCATGTATACAATATACATTTACATTAACCAGCAATCTGAATTATACCACATAAACAGCAGCCATATCTGCGCAAATGCAAAAAATATCAAAATAGCTGTCCGTATTTTTGGATGCACACTCTTTAAAATCTCATAAACACCCATATATACGACAAAGCTTCCCACCGTAAACCGGCAGGTACTCATTACGTGCGATGTCAGCGGCACTAACAGCGAAATGATTCCAAAGACCGCCATGGAATAGTATCTGCGATAAAGCATATATCCATACACGATAAAAATACCGATGCAGAACCAGCCCATATACGTATAACGCGGCTCAATCTGTCCGGTGCATGCTTTCCACAATACACCCACAATCGGAAAATACGTATCCTCACGCCATGCAATCTGTACATTTTTATAAGCCCATACATCACCGCAGAAAAAGCGCAGAAAAGTCATATAGCAGAATGCACCAAAAGGACACAGCATAACCGCAAAAATGCGTTCCGGCATTTTTAACATCTGCACGATGAAGCTTTTGATTTTTGCCCATGTAATGAGTTTTCCACCGTCTTGTGTCAAATCCAGATACATTTCCACAATCAGCGCAAATACAAGCAGGCAGCCTACAATTCTTGTCGCACTTGCAAATGCAGCGGCAAGCCCTGCCCACAAGTACTTCTTTTTAGCTGCCGCATAGAAAAACAGCGCAATAAACAGCACAAACATCGCTTCTGTATACACAGAACCAAAGTAAAAAGAATAGGGACCTGCAAACATCAGCAGCGGAATCAAAAGATAGTCTTCACTCCTGCCGCCACGCACCAGACTCATATATTTAACTGCTGTAAATGCAGCGATAAAAATACATACCGTTGACACCGTCATGCCAACCCAGTACGTATCCATTACACCGAAGGTCAGCATTTTCACAAACCGGCAGACCATCACATACATCGGGAAAAATGCCCAGTTTGCCTGTGGGTCCGTATCCAGCGGAAATGTATATCCGTTATCAATCATAAACTGGTACCGCTTGGCATCCCACTGGTTCATTAAAAATGCAATGGAACGGTTCGTTCCCATATACACGTTATAAATCACCATCAGCACCAGCATAAACAGGCGGGACATCAGCAGTATAAAAAACAGTTTTAAAATCAGCCGGAAATTTTCGTTTTCTCTATATATTTTAGCCAGTCTTTCCATATTTACCTCATTTCTAAGCGGTTTTGCCGCAAAGCTGTGATAAGAATTTCGCGCAGGCGGTTTCCCATCTGCCATCAGGGATATTTGTTCTTGCCCAAAATCAAAAATGGGACGCCTATCACGATTGGATGCCGCCCCATTTTATTATAAAATCTGCATAATTTTTAATATAATCTGGTACAGAAACGCCGGAACTGCAGCAATCACCGGTATTAAAAACATTGCAACGACTACTGCATTGAGCAGCTGAAGCCATACAAATACCGCACAATACTGAATCCATGCCGGAACATTGATTTTCTTAAAGTGGTCAATGACAAGGCATACAACCAGTATTAAAAGTGTAGCAAGCGTAATCAGCAGTCCTTCTTTTCTGCCCTGTGGTTCAAATTCCATGGTAATTGTATTTTCACCGGAGTGAATCTTTACCCCTGTAAAAAGTCCTGCGATTTCTTTTGCCTGCACCTGCTGCCCGTTGACGCTGACTTTCCAGTTTTTGCTGTAAACCACCGGTATCAACGCATAATTTTTCGTTGCCGAACCGTCAAGCTTAACAGTCAGTGAATCATTGGTATAAGATACATCGCATTTTGTATTTTCATACGCTCTGCACAACTTCTCCATCTTATCCATATCCAGCTGTGCAAAGCTGACTTCGCTGACTTTTAAATACCAAGGGTCATCGTATTCAATACGGATATCGATACTCTCATTGTCAAAACAGCCCAGATACAGCAGATTGTTGTTATAATCCGTAAAGTACGCTGTATTTTCCACATCACCCAGTGTCGGCACCGGCACTTCTTTGTCATTGACATAGACATGCATGGAGCTGATCAGCCATGATGCATTGGCATCACTGTTGCGGTTATTGATATCCACAATCTTTAAATACACTGCCGCATTGCCGCTTATCTGTGTATTATATTCCAGTACTGTATCACTCTTTTTTACAGAATACGACATACCCTTTACCAGCGGTTCCTTATCTCCCGAAAGTGCCGTATAGAACTTATTATGTAAGTCAACCCAGTCCACGCCCAAGTCTTCTGATGCAAAAGATGACGCTACGGTCATTGCAAACGGAAGCCGGTAATTGGCAGAATATAATTTATATCCTTCCTGCGGTGCTTCTTTACTGTCTATGTCGTAATCTGCATAACTTTTTTCCAGTGTATACAGCGCCGGGTCCAAGTCATTCTGATTGACGGCCTCCGTTACATGAAACAGTGCATTCGTAAAGACGGTTCCGCCGGAATCTAACAGCCACAGAAAATATTTTGAATATCCCCAGTTTTTTGCAAAAGTCTGTGTGTCACTCTCTAATGCCGCCGTAAAGCTTGACAGTGCGCCACGGCGCAGTATCAGCGGATAATTGGCATTCAGGCTGATGTCCGGATTGACAATACGGTCTGTTGCCGATTCTTCAATATCAAGTGCTTCATAGGCTTCATTGGCATACTGCACATAATCACCGACCTGGTACGCTTCATAGGTATAAAACTTCGGCGGACCAATCAGTGCAAATGCCCCTAAGAAAACTTCCACCGCAATCACGGCAAGCACGGATTTGACGTTAAATTCGTCCTTTTCTTCTTTGAGCTTTCTTAAATAAACGATAAACATCGTGATAAAGACTGCCACAAAAAAGATTGTCGCAAGAATCTCGTTATTCTGCGGAATCAGCAGATAACCGGCTGCATATACCAGGCACATTACCGCCGCAATCACAATCTGACGTTTGATATACTTCTTCTCAAGCGGCATATCCGCAAACATTTTCTGTGCATAATACGCGCCCATGCAAAGCAGTGTAAATGCAATCAGGAAACCGTTTCTTAATGTATAGCCGTTGTAAGAGCCGAAGTGCCACATTAAATTGATGCCTTCCACAAACATCGGAAGCAGGGCAATTCCAAGCAGGCACGCCATGACACGGCACATTTTTTTATCTTCTTTATATTTCTTTAACCCGATAAGAATCACGGCAAGCACAAAGCTTAATCCGTACAGCATCATATAACGCTGGAATGCCGCCATAGAGCCGTCTGTGACAATCGCACCCTTAATCCAGCCAAGGTACTGCGATACAATACTGCCGCCCGCATTTCCTCTCTGTGAACCGGATAACTGCATAAATACCGGAATTAATACAAAGCAGGACAGTCCCATGCCCGCCGCCGTACCGATTCCTAAATTCCATGCGTGCTTTTTCCATTCTTTGCGCTCACACAGCAGTAAAATATAGACACCGCTGACTAAAAATACGTAAATAAGCGCCATTGCGCTTAAATAGTAATTAATGATAAAGCTTAATGCCACCATAAAGATGTAAAACAGCTTCTTTCCCGTTGTCAGCAGTCTGTCCAGCGCCAGCATCAGCAGCGGGAACAGTGCAACAATGTCCATCCACGGTGTAAAGCAGGAGCCGTATAAAATGACGTATCCACACAGCGAATACATCACGGCAAACGCTGTCTTTACCGGATAGAGCAGCTTCGGGAATTTGTGATTGAGCAATGCATACATTGCAACGGACATAAATACCATTTTTACTGCCGTCAGTATGGAAATGCTCTCTAAAATGAGGTTTCTCGGGACTAAATATAACAGCAGATTAAAAGGACTTAACATTGAAAAGGCTGAAATACTCATGGATACATTCGTTCCGAGTCCCGTATACCAGTCAAACCACAGCGATGCCTTTCCGTGCATGAAATCCCACAGATGTGCATACAGCGGCGCGACCTGCTGCATATTGTCAAAATAATCAATCCGGTTTCCGCCAAACGGCCAGATTCCTTTTAAAATCAGCGTAATTAATACAACTGCCAGGGTAATCGCCCCCGGGATACTGTATGGCTTTAATTTCTTTGCCAAAACGTTCACTTTCTCTTTCATATAACTCCTTTATTTTAAAGAATGGCACTGCTCCACAGACAGAATGTCACATTATCTGCCACAAAATGAATCGTGTCACATTCCTTTTCCTCAAGTTTTCCGATTTCAAATGTAAATGTTCCTGTACCCTGTATTTCTCCAATTTTTCTGTCGTTGCAGTAAACTTCGACCCTGCCGTTTCCCGCAAACTCCGTGACTTCACACTGATAGGAGGCATTCTCTGCCGTGCGGTTTAACACGTAGTAAAGATATGCATCCTTTCCGCTATTTGTACTGCCCTCGTACTGGTCTTCCTTCCAGCCTTTTCCCTTGCGGCGGCATACATTGATACTGCGCTCATTTCCGTCTTTATCTTTGAGTGTCGTACAATATTCTGTCGTTCCCGGTTCATAGGACAGTTTTCCGTAGCCCGGCCAGTCAGAAAGCTCATGGGTCAGATAATACATTCTGTATTCCAGTCCTACGTCCGGATTTTTACCCCACCACAATACCAGCAGGTAAAAACAGGCAAGTATTACCGCCCCAGCATAAAATGCTGCTTTTACGCTCTTTTTTTTCATCATTTTTAACACCTGTGTGCTTTTGCTTTTATAGTTTTCATTTTAAACATGCGTAACGATACAGGTTCCTGTTCCCTTTATTACAACCGAACGCTTGCCAGCGCTGATAAAGAAGCTTTCGCCTGCCTTGTACGGCATCGTCTTATTACCGTCATCCGTTTCAATGGTTCCCTCACCGGAAATAAATAAAACAGACAGGAAAGATGTTTCATCCATGCCGATTTTGACTTCTGAATAAATGTCATATTTCAGGCATTCAAAATACTTGCACTGTACCAGACGTTCCAGTGTATAGGCATCGTTTTTCTCCAGAATCACTTCGCAGTTTTCATCCTTGACATAGGCTTTGGTATCGACAACGTCCAGTGCCTTTGCAACGTGCAGTTCACGCGGATTGCCGAACTTATCCCTTCTGTCGTAATCGTACATGCGGTATGTACTGTTGGAATTCTGCTGGATTTCACAGATTAAAATGCCCGCACCAATCGCATGGATTGTTCCTGCTTTTACCATAACGACATCGCCCGGCTTTACATCTATGCGGTTTAACACCTCTGTAATCGTATTGTTCGCAATACGTTCTTCAATCTCCTCTTTGGATACGTCCTTTGAAAGTCCGCAGTAAAGGTATGCACCCGGCTCACAGTCAATGACATACCACATCTCGTTCTTTCCGTATTCGCCTTCATTTTCCAGTGCATATTCATCGTCCGGGTGAATCTGGATTGATAATGCCTGCTTTGCATCAATAAATTTAATCAGTACCGGAAAACGATCCTGTGCCTGACACTTCCAGCCAAGCGCCTCTTTTCCGATAATGGACAGATAGTCATTAAAGAGCATGCCCTTATATCTGCCGTCTGCAATCCGGCTCTGTCCGTCCGGGTGTGCGGAAAGCTCCCAGCTTTCGCCGATAACGTCATAATCACACTTTTTACCGAATACCGTGCGAAGCTTTGTGCCGCCCCACAGATTATCCTTAAACGCCGGATCTAACTTGACAACCGGCTCGTTAGCAGCTTTGACATAATTGTCCTCTGCCGTTCCGTCACTTTCCTGACTGTATATCTTTACCATATCGCTTTCGGATAAGATTTCACCGATACCGACTTCGATAATGACTACATTTTTATCGGTTTTATTGGCAACCTTATGCTTCATGCCAATCGGGACAAAAACGCTTTCATACTTATGGTAATCTTTTGTTTCCGTTCCTAATGTAATCGTTGCTGTTCCTTCTACAACAGACCAATGCTCACTGCGCATTTCATGCTGATGCAGATTCATGCTCATGCCCGGAAATACCGTTACCTTTTTGACCTTGTAACCGTCTGAGGCATTAAGCAGTTCATGGATTCCCCATTCTCTGTAAGAAATCCGGTTATAATCAAAGTAATTTTCATACTTTTCTTTATTCTCGGAAATGATATTTTTAATGTCATCAACGCGTTCCTTGGAAGATACGTAAACGGCATCTTCGGTATTTACAACAACAACATCCTGAATATCATTTGTCACCACAAGCTGTCTGTCTGCACTGTTAATAACCATTACATCTTCACAGTGGTTTTTTAAGACATTTTCGCTGTGGGATACACTTGAATTTTCATCTAAGTCGCAGACATTCCCGACATCTTTCCAGCGGAATGCCGTTTCCACGACCTTCATATCCTTTAACTTTTCAAAAATCAGGCGCTCAATACTGCCTTGTGGAATGTCTTTCATGATCTTCTGCGAAAAACGCACGGTACGGCGGATTGCTGCAACCTTCCGCTTTGCCATCCGGCAGGTATCATAAAGTTCCGGACAGATTGCCCTCGCCGCATTGATTAAATCCCCTGCACGGTATAAAAACATACCGCTGTTCCATAGAAATCCATCGTCATAGCCAAAGCTTTCATCATCGTCCAGACGGATTTTTTCAATAAATTTCAGGACATTTTCCTCATCTCTTAACAAATATCCGAAATTGGAATTTTTCTTTGCCGGCTTTACACCAAGTGCAACAATACTGCCCTGTTTTGCAAGCTCCTTTGCCCGAAGAATTGCATCCTTATATTCCTGCCCCTCAATCAGGTTGTCAGCCGTCACAACAAACACCAGTTCGGACTGGTTGCAGAACTGGCTGCCAAGCATAATTGCCGCAGCGGTTCCCTTTGGACTGCCTTCAAGTACAACACGGTACTTGAGGCTCTGGAATGCTTTCATCTGACCGTTTACAATATTGCGGTAGCTTTCCTTTGTCACAATAATAAATTCATCGCAAAACGGCATATTTCTGACAACCGTTTCCTGCAATAAAGATCGTCCCTCTTTAATATTCATAAACTGCTTCGGATAATTTTTTCTTGAAAGCGGCCAAAGGCTGTCACCACTGCCTCCGGCAAGTATTACACACTTCATACAATCTCCAATCTGCTCAAAGCGTTATTCCTGTTCCGGCTTCTCCGGTTTGAAATTGAGTCGTTCTTCTTCCACTACCAGCGGTCTGTTCATCAGACGCTTGTTCATGCTTAAAATATATTCCCCAAGCAGTCCGATAAAGAACAGCTGGAGTGAACTGGTCAGGCTGACTAAAATAATCAGTGGAACCATACCTGCCTGAAATCTGTTCCAGTATATTAATTTCAGAATAAAATAAATAATTGCCACAATGACACTGAGTCCAGCGCAGGCAGCGCCTAAAAAGGTTGCAATACGCAGCCCGATTTTCGTATAAGACGTAAAGCTTAGCATTGCCGCATCATACAACGTATAAAAATTGTTATGGGTCTTGCCGGCGCGTCTTTGTGCCTGTGTATATTCAATCTCCGTGCGCTTAAAGCCCAGCTCGCCGACAATGCCACGGATAAACGGAATCGGATCCTTTAAATCGCGCAGAACCTGTACAAAGCTTTTATCATACAGTCCAAAGCCCGTAAAATGCTCAATCTGGTCTACGGAAGACATTTTCTTAATCAGCTTGTAGTAGCAGGAACGCAGAAAATACATCACCGGATTTTCCTTACTGCTGGTCTTTACCGCACAGACAATTTTATATCCTTTTTCCCACTCTGCGACAAGCCGCGGAATAACATCAATCGGATCCTGGAAATCTGCGCAGACCGGAATCGTACAGTCACCCTCGGTCTGTAAAATGCCGTAATACGGTGAATTAAACTGACCGAAATTCTTTGCATTAAAAATCGCTTTAATCTTTTTGTTATTCTCACAGAGTGCTCTTAACTTCACCCTTGTTGTATCTCTTGAATCGTTATCAATAAACAAAATTTCATAATCATACTGCGGGAGGTCTTTTTCAAACATCGCAATCAGTGCCTCGCTTAACGGAACAACATTTTCTTCCTCATTATAGCATGGCACCATAATACTAATCTTTTTCATCGCTTCTATTCCTTTATACGTAATTCTTCCTGCACCAGTCTACGGTTTTTTCAATTCCCTCCGCAAACGTTACACGCGGCGCAAAGCCTGTATCTTTTTCCAGATCGGAAATATCTGCGCACAGATACATCACCTGCTTTTCCTGATAAGGAATTTCTCCAAATCCAATCTCTGCTCCCGGTGCTGCCGCATCACGGATTGCTTCGATGTATTCCCGAAGCGGTCTTGCCGTTCCGCCGCCGATACAGTAAGTCTTACCGGACACACCTTTCTCTCCGAGAAGATACATGGCATATCCTGCATCCGCGCTGTAAAGGTAATCCCACATCTGTTCTCCTGCGGTACACTGCGGCCGCCCGCCTTTCAGGAGGCTGACAATCGTACTCATAACCATTGTCTTTGCCCCGTCAAACGGTCCGTAAATGCTAAGAATCCTTGTCCAGATATGGCGGATTCCCTTCTGTTCACAAAGAATTTTTGTCATCTGACCTGTACAGAGCTTTGCAATCCCGTAGCCATTTTCGGGAAATGCCGGTGTAGACGCATTTAAGCTGCCTTCCACCCGTCCGTATTCTGCCTGTGAACCGGCACCGATAAAGGTTGTGCACCCCAGCGCAGCAGCAGCTTCTACGGCATCTAACGCATAACGGACATTTTCAAGCTGTCCGTAAGCGTTGTTACGGCTGTTGCCAAACGTCCCGTCCCAGCCAAAGTGGTAAAATACGTCTGCGTGTTCTATCTTTTCATGCAATGTTTTTAATTCTTTTAAATCACACGGCACAATGTGTACCAGCGGTGACTTTGGAATATTGTCTGTTCTTCTGGAATCCGGTCTTACAACTGCTTCCACTTCAATTCCGTGGCTTATCAGTTCTGCAATCAGTGCTGTTCCGATTGCACCGGTCGGTCCCGTAATAACTGCTCGTTTCAATTTCTTCTCCCTTATGAAATCGGCTTTATAATCATATTACTGTAAAATTCATCCCTGTCAAGGAACGGTGCTAAGTCTTCCAGCGGCGGCGATACGAGTGTACCGTCTTCTAACCGCTTTGTCGCTGACTTCGGTTCAAATTTCTGTTCGGTAGACACCATAATCTCACAGATTGCCGGTCCTTTAACTGCCAGCACCTTTGAAATGGTTTCATCAAGCTGTGCATTGGTTTCACATCTAAAGAACGGATAACCGTAAGCCGGCGCTAATTTGCCCATATCCGGGAAGCTTAAATCGCCGCTTTCCGGTCCGATACCGACAAAATGCTTCTCAAACAGATTCGTCTGTGTCTGACGGATTGAATGATACCCCTGATTATTGATTACAAATATCTTTACCGGCATCTGATGATGGATAATCGTCTGTAATTCCTGAATATTCATCTGGATACTGCCGTCCCCTGTGACTAAAATCACATCTTTAATATCGTCATGCTTTAACGCTTCTCTGTTTAATGCAAGATTGCCGTGTTCTGCAACTACCGCACCGATTGCTGCCGGAAGGTCATATCCCATGGAAGCAATCGCAGAGTTGATAATAAAGCGCTGTCCTTTTTTAATGACATAAGCGTGGCTTCCGACTACACATGCTGAGCCGTTGCCGACAACCGTCACCTGTCCTTCTGACAGACGGCTGCTTAATTCTTTAATAAATGCATACACGTTGGTATGCTTCGTGTCTTCATAATGTTTTTTCTGTACAACCGGATACTTTGCCTTCCATTCCTGACATCTTTCTACCCAGCTGTTCTCTTTAAATAACGGTGTATTTCCGGCTGCCTGTTCTGCCTCAAGGCGTGAAACCATTTTTGCAAGCAGTTCCTTTGCATCGCCCCATACCGGTAAATCCACATGCAGGGTCGGCTTCTTTAACTCAGCTTCATCCACATCATTGACAATGACATAGGCTTCTCTTGCCCATGTCTTCCAGTTATAGCCCACCTGACGGATACTTAAACGGTTGCCGCACGCAAAGACTAAATCTGCATTCTGCACGGCAAAATTACCGGCACGGTCGCCCATAATGCCGCCGCGTCCCACATACAGCGGGTGTTCATCTTCAATGGCATCAATGCTGTCCCAGCCCGTCGCTACCGGAATACCAAGCAGTTCCACAACTTTGCGGAAATCTTCATATCCGCCGGAAATGCGGATACCGTTTCCCGCATAAAATACCGGACGCTTTGCACTGCGGATTTTATCGAGAATAAGGTCAACCGTTTCATCTGGAATTGCCGGTGCCTGCTCCGCTTCATATTCTGCCGGGTCAAACCCTTCCAGTTCTTCTGTTTCGATATAGCTTCCCTGAAAATTCACCGGAATATCAATCCAGCACGGACCCGGTCTGCCTGTCGTTGCAATATAATAGGCCTTTTCAAGACAGTAACGGATACGCTTCGGATCTGTCACCATTTCGGCATATTTTGTCATCGCTGCCGCTGATTTTGTAATATCAAATTCCTGATCCCCCATTGCACGAAGCGGAAGTCCTGTACTTCTGGCTGTCGTGTCGAAACGTACCTGTCCGGAAATGACAAGCATCGGAATCGAATCCAGAAAGCCTCCGACAACACCTGTCATGGCATTTGTACCGCCCGGTCCCGTTGTAACACAAAGTGCTGCAATCTTATTGTGGATTCTTGCATAGCTTTCTGCCGCAATTGCACATGCCTGTTCATGATGATTGTATACACAGGTCAGTCCTTCCTGATGTCCCAGACTGTCATTTAAGTGCATTGCACCACCGCCTGTAACGGTAAAGGCATGGGTAATGCCGTGATCTACAAGAAACTGTGAAACATATGACGATAATTTTACTTTCATACTTACTCCTTTTGGCGGTATGCCCAGAATTTATTCATTACAAAATTCACCGGTATCGTGACAAACATATTCAGCACCGGTCCCAGATATCCTGAAAGTTCCCTGTCCGTCAGCACAATGCCAATTCCCATAAGCCCGTTGGCAATTCCTGTACAGAATCTCGAAATGTCAATGACGTCCACCCACAGCCACAGCAAAAGGTTGTTGAGCAGCAGCCCGGTAAATGCGTATGCTGCATACGTCTTTAAAAGAACCTTCCACCAGACTCTCTTTTGTGCATTTTTATCTTCTTTAAATACAAATACATTCTGCCAGAAGTAAGCGTGCAGAACACTTAACAGCCAGCTTAACACATTTGCAAGAAAATAATTATCTGTCAGTGCAAACGCTACGGCGTAAATAACATAGGATACAATCGTATTGGATATGCCGACCAGCCCGAAACGGATGATCTGGTTTATCAGTGCCTTGTTTTTTTCACTCATTATTTACTGGTTTACAGCCTCCGTAATGGTTTTGGCCATATAGTCAATCATTTCATCTGTCATGCCCGGATATACACCTACCCAGAACGTATCGTTCATGATACGGTCTGTATTGTCTAATCCGCCGACTACACGGAAACCTTCTCCTGTTGCACGCATTTCATCAAAGCAAGGGTGCTTGATTAAGTTGCCCGCAAACAGATTTCTTGTCTGTACGCCGTGGTTTTCAATGTATTCAACAACTTTCTTTCTGTCAATGCCTTCTTTCACCGTAATTAAGAAACCAAACCAGCTTGGGCGTGAACCTTCACACGGTACCGGTAAGATTACCTTATCCTGAATACCTTCGAGTGCGGCTCTTAAACGGTCAAAGTTATGTCTTCTTCTTTCTACGAAAGAAGGGAATTTTTCAAGCTGTGCACAGCCGACTGCTGCCTGCATATCGGTTGCCTTTAAGTTATATCCGAAATGAGAATATACATACTTGTGGTCATATCCTAACGGAAGTTCACCGTACTGCTTGTCAAAACGGTGTCCGCAGAGGTTGTCCCTGCCGGACGGGCAGACACAGTCACGTCCCCAGTCACGGAATGAACGAATACACTTATTCAGAAGCGGATTGTTTGTATAAACAGCACCGCCTTCGCCCATTGTCATGTGATGTGGCGGATAGAAGCTGGATGTTCCGATATCACCGACTGTACCTGTGAACTTTTCTTCGCCCTTGTAGTTGTACTTAGAGCCCAGTGCATCACAGTTATCTTCAACAAGCCATAAGTTGTGCTTATCGCAGAAATCCTTTACGGCAGTTAAATCAAACGGATTACCGAGTGTATGCGCAATCATGACAGCCTTTGTCTTTTCGCTGTATGCTTCTTCTAACTTTGTAACATCAATATTGTACTGAGGAATCGTTACATCTACAAATACCGGTACTGCACCGTACTGGATTGCCGGTGTTACGGTTGTCGGGAAACCTGCTGCAACCGTGATAACCTCGTCCCCTCTTTTAATTCTTCTGTCACCTAACAGCGGAGAAGTCAGTGCCATAAATGCGTTTAAGTTGGCAGATGAACCGGAGTTTACAACCGATACATACTTTACATTTAAGTATTCACCGAATTTCTTTTCAAATTCATCTGTGTAATGACCTGCTGTCAGCCAGAATTCCAGTGCGGAATTCACAAGATTCTTCATTTCTGCACTGTCATAAACACGGCTTGCGTAGGAAATTCTGTCACCTTCGTGATATTCTTTTTTTGCATGATACTTTTTACAGTATTCATCTACAAAGGATAAAATCTCTTCTCTTGCTTCTAATTCATTCTTATTTTCAAACATTCTATAATTCCTTTCTGTTGTTCATCGGATTTGTCTTTATTTATCAAAAAATTCCGCAATCTGCGCATCCATACATGCAGGAATATCTCCGCCTGCTGCATATACCTTAGACCACGCCACGCTCTTTTCAATCGCTGTATCAAAATTCCATACCGGCTTCCAGCCAAAGGTTGTCTTTAACTTTGAGCAGTCCAGCTTTAAGAAGTTGGCCTCGTGAGGACCTCCGTCATACTTGTTGACCCACTTTAAGCCTTCGCCCCATTTTGCACAGAATGTATCCACAAGATTGCCTGTGGTAATACAGTCACTCTCATCCGGTCCTACATTATAAAATCCCGCATAAGACTTGTCTTCGTACTGCTTCATCGCGATTAAAAGGTATGCTGCCAGTGGTTCTAAGACATGCTGGTACGGCCTTGTGGAATGTGGATTTCTTACAATAATATCTTCTTTCTTTAATGCCGCACGGACACAGTCCGGTACGATTCTGTCATTGGCAAAATCGCCGCCGCCGATAACATTTCCAGCTCTTGCGGTCGATACGGCTACCGGCATATCATTAAAGAAGGAGTTGATATAGCTGTGTGTAACCAGTTCTGAGCAGGACTTACTGTTAGAATATGGGTCATATCCGTCCAGCGGCTCATTTTCACGATAACCCCATGCCCATTCCTTATTTTCGTAAACCTTGTCCGTTGTGACATTTAAAAAGGACTTTACACACGGATTGATACGTACACATTCACAGATGTTAACCGTTCCCATAACATTGGTTTCATAGGTATATACCGGGTCTTTATAGGAATCGCGCACAATCGGCTGTGCCGCAAGGTGCAGTACGATTTCCGGCTGGACCTTTTCAAAGACTTCTTTTAAATGTGCTAAATCACGGATATCTCCGATGACAGATTCCATTTTATCTTCGACATCTGCCATTGAAAAAAGATTCGGCTCGGTCGGCGGTGTCAGGGAATAGCCTGTCACCTGTGCGCCTGCGCCTACAAGGATTCTGCAAAGCCAGCTTCCTTTAAATCCTGTGTGTCCTGTAATCAGGACTTTTTTGCCTTTATAAAAACTCAAATCCATTGTCGTTCTCCTTATTCCCATGACTTCCAAGGTGCTTTGCCGGACTGCCAGAGTTCTTCTAATTTTTCCATTTCTCTCTTGGTATCCATGCACTGCCAGAAACCGTTGTAGTTGTATGCCTTTAATTCTCCGAGTTCGGCACATTTTTCAAGCGGTGCCTTTTCAAATACGGTGGAATCGCCTTCAATAAAATCAAAAATCTTCGGTTCTAATACCATGTATCCCGCATTAATACGGCTTCCGTCAGAATCCTGCTTTTCGCGGAATGCACGGATGGTATTGTTCTCATCAATATCAAGTACGCCGAAACGCTGTCCGACACTGACAGATGTCATCGTTGCAATCTTGCCATGGGACTGATGGAACTTCACCAGTTCATTAATATTCACATCACAGACACCATCGCCGTAAGTGAGCATAAAGGTTTCATCTCCGACATACGGCTGGATTCTCTTTACACGTCCGCCTGTCATGGTATTTAAACCGGTATCAACGAGTGTAACCTTCCATGGTTCTGAAAAGTTATTGTGAACTGTCATCTTACCGCCCTGTGTAAAGTCAAATGTCACATCTGAATTGTGAAGCGCATAATCTGCAAACCACTCCTTGATCACATACTGCTTATAACCGCAGCAGATGATAAAGTCATTATACCCATAATGGGAATATTCTTTCATAATGTGCCATAAAATCGGCTTTCCTCCGATTTCAATCATCGGCTTTGGTTTCAGATGGCTCTCCTCACTAATTCTTGTTCCAAATCCACCTGCAAGTAATACTACTTTCATCACAACCTCCGTATATTTTAAAAAATTTAACTGATTTTACTGTATCGATGTCCACATATTTCCCCACGTTAAAATCATATATTGGTAAATATAGCACAGTTTTGCCATTTATGCAATAATGAACAAAAATGGGAAGCAGCGGATAACAGCTTCCCATTTTTACATTCCATTTACTGGATTTTTTTAATTGTTGCTTTTGTATTATTCTGTGTTGTGCCCTCTGTTGCTTCCGGTGTTGTTTTTTCTTCTGTCGGACGCTGTGTTTCCGGTTCTTTTGTCTTTTCCTCTGTGTCCGGTTCTGTATCTTTCTGTGTATTGTTATCTCCGGAATCATCCGTTTTTTCCGGGCTTTCAGTGCTGTCCTGTTTTTGTGTCCGCTGTGTTGTCGCGCTGCTCTTTGTTGATGCCTGCGTCTTTTTTGTCGTCTGTTCTGCCGTTTGATGTGCTGTCGTCCGTTCCGTCTGCTCCGTCTGTTCCTGTGTTTCTAACCGGGGTGTCTGTGCCTGTGTGGACGACTGTGTCTGTGTACTTACAGTTGTTGTTTCTGTCTGTTTTGCCGTGGTTGACATACTGTGATTCACCGATACCGGCTGTTTCTTTTTTCCGCCTGCTAACAGTACCACAACCACGATAACTGCTATCACACACGGAATGGCAGCGATGAGTATTTTTTTTACATTGCTGCGGTCACTCCAGAAACTGCTGATATCTGACGGTTCTTCCTCAAATTCATCTCCATCATCCTCGCCCCCGTCACTTTCCAGCGAAAATCCTTCGATATCTTCCGTTTCATCATCTTCCATCGGAAGTTCTTCTGATTCCTGAGCTATCTGTCCTGCCGGATTTTCATCGGATTTCCGCTCTACCGGCTGTGTTATTTCTATCTGCAATTCCTGCGTGTCCTGCAAGTCCTGTTCTTTGGGCTGTTCCGGTTCAAAAAAAGACTGTACTTCTTCCGGCAGTTCCACCTGTTCCTCCGGCTGGTCATCCTGCAATTTCGCAAAGGCCGCCATCGCCGCCGCAATGAGTTCATCCTGTTCCTGTTCTTCTGTCCGGGCGCTTTTTTGTAAACTTTCTTCATTCTTTACCGGTTCCTGCTCCGGCCGCGCTTCTCTTTTTTTTGCTGCTGCCGTTTCCCTTGGATAATTCTTTTCCAGAACGTCCAGCGCAAACCGCTCCATCCATTCCTGAATCTGGTTCATATCCGCTATTTCAATCTTCTGATACATCCGCACCAGAATCTGCTTCACTGCCTTTTTATACAAGGTTTCATTTTTCGGAAACACTTTTTTTACAACCGGCTGTACAACTTCAGATGCCAGTGTACAAAACTCCTCAAATCCGCCGCCTTTTCCTTCTATTTCATTATTTATCAGCTGAATCAGCTGTTCGTCCAATTTCCCCATCTCTAATCTCCATTTTTTCTATTTTATGATGCCGGGGGCATCCCTCCGCTATAATACCTGCGGATTGTTACGTGCCGCGCACTCACAAACCCCTGATATCATATTAATTTTAAAAATCGTGCATAACGTGCCGCTATCTGCCTGTAATCATACTGCTGTGCCGACTTTTTGGCCTCTATCTGCATTTTATTATAGATTTCCTCATCTTTCAAGAGCCTGTCTATCTGTTCTGCCATGCCGCTGACATCTTTTTCTTCAACAAGGAAGCCGTTGACACCGTCTTTTACAATATCCGTAATGCCCCCGGAGCGGCTTGCCACAATCGGAAGCCCCGAAGCAAACGCCTCCAGTATCACCAGCCCGAAGCCTTCTTTATCTCCGTCTTTTGCCGTAATGCTTGGCATTACAAATAAATCTGCCGAAGCATAAATTTTTTTTAATTCCTCATGTGTTTTTGCCCCCAGAAAGACAATTTTTTTACCGGTTTCCCGCATGACTTTGTCAGCCTGTCTTTGCAGTTCTTCCCTTAACGGTCCGTCACCGGCAATCACAAGCATTGCATTATCTACATTTCTCATTGCTTCAATGGCATAGCACACACCCTTTTTTTCTGCCAGACGTCCGACAAATAAAAGTACCTTTTGATTTCCCTGTCCAAAATAATTTTCTTCACGATACTGCCGTCCGAAAAGTGAAGTATCGCACCCCATGGAAATTACCGCCTGATTTCCATTCTTATAAATGCCGTCCAATACGTCCATCAAAGGCCGGGATACCGCAGTGACGCCCCATGCATTTTTTAAGCACCTTTTTTTTAATTTTTTTAACAATCCACGATTCAGTGAAGTCACATCTGCACCATGTCCAGTCACAATATACGGTTTTTTTAAGAACGACTGGACAATTCCCTGTGGAATCAGCCAGTTTGCCTGAACAATGTCATAGGACTTTCTCATTTTAAAAAGATGCACCCATAATGACACAAAAAGCCAGGGAACCAGAAGGCCCCTGACTTTCTTTTCTCTAATTCTGGGTACGATTGCTCCTGGATAACATAATGTTTCTAATGAATGAACCGGAAAATAGTGGTACCGTATCACGGACACACCCTCCAGCACCTCTGTATCTGCTGCTTTAGGCGCTGCCGGTACCAATACCGTCACCTCTGCGTATTCTTTCATATATTTTGCCAAATCCAGTATAAACCTCGGTTCGGTGTCATTTTCATAGCGTGGAAAGGTCGAACCTGTTATAAGCAGTCTTTTTTTCATTCTGATAACCCTGACTCATTTTTTACTAAATCGGAAGATTTTTCATCTTCACATTCCTGTCTGCTGTAATCCATTTTCCTTACATGATACTGTACATCCTGTAAAATCTTACGGTTTGCGGAAATCACATCGCCGAGCAGCCCGACCACAATTGTCTGAAACCCAACAATCAGAAGGGTACTGGCTAAAATCAGTGACTGCAGATGTCCACCGCCTTCACCGGAACAAAAAAATACAAAATACCGTACAAAAAAACCAACGCCTACCAGCGCAAGAATACTTCCCAGCATAAAAAAGAAGTATAGCGGGCGGTACATCAGATAGGTTCTCACAATTGTCAGCATGGATTTTTTAATATATCCCCACATGCTGTGAAACAGCCGGGATTCACGCAATTCGGGGTTGGTCCGGATTGGCACTGACATCACCGCCATTTTTTCACGGCCTGACTGTACAATTGTTTCCAGTGTATAGGTATAATCGTTAATTACATTAATTCTCATCGCAGCTTCTCTGGAATACGCACGGAATCCGCTTGGCGCATCCGGAATTGTCGTCTTACTTGCCTTGCGCACAACCCAGCTGCCAAAATGCTGAAGCTTTTTCTTTAACGGTGTAAAATGCTCCGTATCATCAATCGGACGCTCTCCGATTACAATATGCGCTTTTTTGTCAAGAATCGGTCTGACCAGTGTTTCAATATCCGCACCGCAGTACTGGTTGTCCGCATCGGTATTGACAATAATATCTGCCCCGTTCTTTAAGCAGGCATCCAGCCCCGCCATAAATCCTTTGGCAAGACCTTTGTTCCTTCGAAAGCGTACAACATAGTGCACCCCCCATTTCTTTGCAACTTCCGCTGTATTGTCATGGCTTCCGTCATCAATAATCAAATACTCTATTTCATCAATTCCATCGATGTGTTTCGGCAAATCATTTAATGTAACCTCTAAGGTTTCTGCCTCATTAAAACAAGGTATCTGTATAATCAGTTTCATAATCTATCCTCAATTCAATATATAGCACCCTGTATCAGATGCAATCAATTAATGATACACTAATTTCCCTGTTGTTTCAATACATTTAATGAAAAATGACAAAATAGGCAGCTATAACAACAACCGAAGCTGCTATATCAATTGCTGTTCTTGCTCCTTTTCCCAGATTCGGCAAAAGGTAGTCGACCAGTCCTTTTTCGTCCTGTTCATCACCCGGATGCGTTTTCTCATGCTTTTTACGCATCTGCACATTTTCCTGTGACCGTTTTTCTTTGACTGTCGTGCTCTTTCCTATTTTAAGCATACATTCCCTTAACTGTGCAATTTCATTTTTCACAATGCTTTCATCAATTTTTAAGGTCCTGCTGATTTCATCGACAGTGCATTTTTCATACATATATAAAGCAGCCATTATCATCTTTTCTGCCTTTAAATTCTGAAATGCTTCCGGTTTGCTTTTATAGGCATGTACGCTCTCGAACGCATCTGCGTAAGTGTCTGCTGTTTTTTCAAATTCCGAATCATCTGCAATGACAGTGTATTCATATTCTTTCATATTTTCAGCTGCTGTATATAATGTCCCGTTCTTTTTACCCAGTGCCTGATAAATCCGCACAATTGCATAGACCTGAACATTTTTATGTACATCCAGAATTTTTCTGTCCGAAAGATTTGCAACATACTTTTCCAAAATGGTCCGCACTACTTTCTGTGTCTTTTCTTTATCCTTGTAAATTGTATAAACTAACGTATAGACCTCATCAAAAAGCAGTTCCTCAATCTCTTTTTCTTCTCCCTGCATTCCCATCTGCGCCCGCTCAATCATATGCTGCAAATGCAGTTCCATCTGTTCACTATGCATATTTCTTTACCTCTGTTTCTCTTTTAAAAATTTCTTTCCATCGCGGATTCCCCGCTTATAGATGGATACTTCTTCTTTCCAGTCCTCATGATGCAGATGAACCAGTGCAAATATTCTGTTACGCATACCACTGCCCGTCCACAAAAGCAGCCGTAAAACCACATAGTCCCACAAATTCCCATGAGTACGCACCATATGCATGCGGTTTCTGATTCCATAGTAATCTTTCCATGTATAATGCCTTGGCCAGTCCATCGGTTTAAACACCGTTTTGTGATTTAATACTGCTGCCGGAATTACCATAATCGGGGAGATTTCACGGATTCTTACACAGTATTCTGTATCATCATACCATATAAAATACTCTTTTTGCGGATATCCAATCCGCGCAATCACCTCATCGCGAATCATCAGACCGCAAAAGGAGGCCGTATCGCAGTAAAAAGACTCCTTTTGATATTCCTCCGGTGCGATTTTCTCCATTCTGAAGCCCGGTCTTTTCATCCGCTGACGGTGATCCCGGACAATACAGCCCTCTGTCTTTACAGCCCCTGCAAATGCAAGTATCTCTGGATTTTTCCGGGCTTTGTCCAACAGCTGTTCTGCAAAGTCTTTAGAAAGCATTGCATCATCATCTATTATAATATGCGCTTCATCTCCCAGTTCATGCGCTTTTTTGAGTCCTTCATAAAAGCCGCCGGCCCCTCCTGCATTATGATCCAGCCGGTAATGTACAAGCTGCGGTATTGAAAGACTGTTTAAATACCTGTCGGTATCATCTGTGCATGCGTTGTCGATTACGACAATATGCGTTGCAGCAATTGTCTGCTGCAACGCACATGTAATACACTCTTTTAATAAATCGCAACGGTTATATGTAACGATTACAATTGAATACTTCATAGCATCTCCACGCCTGCTATGCAAGCTTTTTTCTTAATTTCTGAATCTGAAGTTCTTCCTCTTCTATCTTATTCTTTTCATACTGCACACGTTCTTCGTTTCCGGCCTGTTGTGCCTCTTCGAGCTTACATCTGTGATGATACTGACGCATCAGTAAATCATCAATCTCATCCCCAATCTGCTCTCTTTTCTTCCGTGTCATAAACAACGCCATGTTATTCCTCCTGAATATTTTCTATCTTTTCAACGTCCATGTAAATGTTGCGATATGCCCTGACCACTGAACTGAAAGACTCAGTTCACGATATGAAATCTCCAGTCTGCCAGAATCTGTAAATGTACCCAGCCATTCACTGTCAATTTCCTGATCCGTACTTTCTACCATTGCCGTAATTGTAACATTCCCTGATGTTTCTGATGCCTTTTCACTGATATAAGCATAATAATCATCTATCTCTGCATCTGTAAAATAATTTTCTTGCATTCCAAGATAATAATACTTTGTTCCATCTGCCGTAATATCACTTGTATAGGTATGATCCTGCTTCATTTTTTCATCTGTAATGTTAAAATACCCATACAGCACCTGTCCCGGCGTATCCGGTACCGGATCATCCCATGTTACATCTACCATATACCACTCATCATCAAGCATTACCGCATTCCATGCATGTCCGATACCACCTGCTGTTCCGGTAATCGTTTCACATGGAATTCCTAAAATATCCATGCACAGCTTAAACGCACCGGCATATCCGTCACATACCGCTGTCTTATAGACAAATATGCCTTCTGCCGTATGTGATACCTCCGGTACGGTTCCGTTCTGATAACTTTCATAATCATATGCTGAATTTAACACCATGTAATCGTGTACTGCTTTTTCCTGTTCAAACAGGGTATTATACTCAAATGCAGCATCCAGACAAGCGGACAAGCCTTCAAAAAACGCTTCCTGTTCATCTGTTTTAATAACGGATGTATCGCCTGTTCTGTACGCGTATTCATAATTGTAATACGGATCATTCGGATCAAGGTTACAACGTACCTTTGAAATCTCTGTAACATAGCCCTTCTGAATGATGTAAATCTGTGAACCGTCCGTGATGCTTCCCGTATAATTAAAATTAATCCGTCCGTCTTCATACAGCCATAAACCGTACTCATTTTCACCTAAACCGTAATACTCTAAATCCAGTAATCCATCTGTAAAATACCACCAGCCGTATTTATTGCATGCCATGCCTGTATACGTCAAATCAAGCATCCCATTGTCAAAATACCACCAGCCGTATTCATTGCGTGCCATTCCCGTATATGACAAATCAAGATGACCCTTATTAAAATACCACCAGCCGTAATCGTTTAACGCCATTCCGGTATATGATAAATCCAGTACCCCATTGTTAAAGTACCACCAGCCATATTCGTTTAATGCCATTCCGGTGTAGTTAAAATCCACTGTACCATTAGATACATACCACCAGCCGTAGTCATTTAACGCCATCCCGGCATAATCCCAGTCAATTGTACCGTCCGATACGTACCACCAGCCATATTCGTTTAACGCAAGTCCCTGATACGCTGTATCGACTTCGTCATCCTGATAATAGTACCACTGGTTATCCTCTGCCAGACGCAGTGCATAATCATCTGCTGCCTGCACCGGCTGGGTCTGTCCGATAAAACATGCACCAATCAGAACTGCCGCACCGGCAATGATGCTTTTCAGCATTTTAGTCATAAAAAATATGCCCCCTTTTGTAATCTGTCCTCTGTTTCTCTTTTAACATAACACAGATATACAAATTGGTCAAAGTTTTTTTAACGCTTCTTCCAGCGTATGCCAGCCAAGAACGGCACATTTTACACGCGCAGGCATATGGGCAATATCTTTTAACGCCGAAGCTTCTTCAAGCTGTTCGATTTCTTCGTCGTCTGCTTCGCCCTGAATCATGCGTAAAAACAGCTTTCCGAGGCGCAGTGCCTCTTCTTTGGACTTTCCGATAATCATGCCAAGCATAATGTCTGCCGATGCCTGTGAAATGGCACAACCGTCCCCGACAAATGCGCCGTCTTCAATGATACCGTTTTCTACTTTTAATTTCAGCCAGATATCATCGCCGCAGTTCGGATTGACCCCTTCCAGAACAATATTGGCATCCGGCAGGTCGTGTTTAAATTCCGGGCGCATATTATGTTCCGTCAGAATTTCATTATAAAAGCTTCTATTCTCCATATCCCATTCTCCTTCTGATTTGCGCCGTGCTTTCTACAAATGCATCCACTTCCTCCGGCGTATTATAAAACATAAAGCTTGCGCGCGTTGCGTTGTGTACCCCCAGATACTCTAAAAGCGGCTGTGCGCAGTGATGTCCCGCACGCACATCAATTCCGTCTGATGAAAGGATTTCGCTGACATCATGCGGGTGTACGCCTTCTATTGTAAATGCAACTATTCCCGTATGATTTTCAGGAGCTTCATCGCCTAAAATATGCAGATGCGGCACTTTCTTTAAACCCTCCATGGCGCGTTTTGTAAGTGCTTCTTCCTTTGCCATAATGGTATCAAATCCGATTTTTTCAACATAGCGGATTGCCGCCGCAAGTCCGGCAGCCCCTGCCGCATTGACTGTTCCTGCTTCAAATTTGTGCGGCAGTTTAGCATACGTTGCGCCTTCTCTTGTCACGGTGGAAATCATTTCTCCGCCCGTTAAAAATGGCGGCATTTTCTCTAACAGTTCTTCCTTTCCGTATAATACACCGATTCCCATCGGTCCCATGAGCTTGTGACCCGAAAATGCGAGAAAATCGACATCGAGTGCCGTTACGTCCACCGGCATATGCGGTGCGCTCTGTGCGGCATCGACAACCACAACCGCGCCTTTTTCATGCGCCAGCTTTACGATTTTTTCAACCGGATTGACACAGCCTAAGACATTGGATACCTGTGCAACTGCCACAAGCTTTGTCTTTTCCGTAATCGCAGCTTCAAGCACCTCGTCAGGAAGCGTTCCTTCCTGTGTACATTCCAGAAATTTTAATACTGCGCCGGTCTGTCTTGCCACCATCTGCCACGGAAGCAGGTTGCTGTGGTGTTCCATAATACTAACTACAATTTCATCACCCTCACGCAGGTTTGAAAGGCCGTAGCTGTATGCCACCAGATTTAAGCTTTCTGTCGTATTTCTTGTAAAAATAATCTCTTTGGAAGATTTCGCATGAATAAATTTCTGCACGGTCTTTCTTGCTTCTTCGTACTGCTCGGTCGCCGCAAGGCTCAACGGATAGAATCCGCGCAGGGGATTGGCATTTGCCGTTTCGTAAAACCGCTTTTCTGCTTCCAGTACGCAGTCCGGCCGCTGTGCCGTTGCCGCATTATCAATATAAACTGTTTTATTTTCCCGCAACAGCGGAAAATCCTGTCTGTAATCATAAGCTGTCATCTGTCAATACCTCACTTAACTGCTCTTCCGCAAATTCCTTTGTTTCTTCATCGTCAATCTTATGGGTTAAAAGTTCAAGCTTTGCCCGCGTCATAATATCTTCGGCATGTTTTTTATCAATGCCCCTTGCCGCAAAATATAACAGTGTTTCTTCATCAAGTTCGCCGATTGCCGCACCGTGATTGCCTTCTACATCTTCTTCTGCACAAAGAATCAGCGGAATCGTCTGATTGATGACTTCATCGCCCAGCAGCAGTACCTGTTCGCTTTCCGTTCCCTTTGCACCCGAAGCGCCGCGTTTAAAATCAATCGAACCGCGGAATACTTTGTGTGCGGCATCTTTTAACGTGCCGTCTGCCGTCACATTGCTGGTTGTCTTCTTGCCGATGTGATTTACAATATAATTTATATCCAAAAGCTGGGTATTCTGCACAAGATAGCCTGTCTGCGCCTGAAAATCCGCACGCTCGCCCTTTAAATCTGTACGCACGCCGTTGTATACATGACCCTTGCCGATAAATAACTGCAACAGCTCGACCTGCGCATTTTCATCACAGACACAGCCTGTATCGGATAAAAGGGTCTGCTCCTCGCCGAGGGCTATGACCTGCACCAGGCGGATTTTACTGTTTTTTGCTGCAATCATGCGTGTACGGAATGCCAGATTCTTTTCTTCCGGACTCTTTTTTGTAAAACGCTCCACAACCGTAATCCGGCTGTTTTCCTCTGCATAAATGTCTAACATACCGGCAGATGACGTATCTGTGCCGCTGATTTCATATACCACAGGATTTGCCTGTTCTCTGCCTGCTGCCGCCGTTATTCTTTCCGGCGCCACTGCCTTAAACACACAGTCTGCCTGACGTCCCGCTCCGGTTTCCACCGCTTCAAAAGCTTTAACGTCCGCCAATGCTTCTGCCGTTTCTTTACCGCCCGACAATACTTCGTTTTCTGTGCTTTCTTTTTTTATAATTGTACAGTCCTGTGCTTCATCGGTCCATGCAAAATTTGTTTCATTTAGTTTCAGCCAGTGCCATGTCTTAGACGGTAACTGATTTATTTTTATATTCATTGTTTCTTTCATTTATTCTCACCTTCTAGCCAATACTGCCTTTCATTTCCAACCGAATCAGATTGTTCATTTCAACCGCATATTCCAGTGGCAGCTCCTTTGATACATTGTCTGCAAATCCACTGACAATGCAGGCTCTCGCATCTTCCTCGCTCATGCCGCGGGACATCAGATAAAATACGGCTTCATCACTAATACTGCCAATCTGTGCTTCATGTCCGACATTGGCATCCTTTGTGCGGATATCCATCGCCGGAATCGTATCCGAGCGGGATATGGCATCTAACATCAGGGACTGGCAGGATACGGAAGACTTTGCGTTCTTCGCATTCTTTGCCACTACAACGGAAGATCGGAATGTCGAAATACCGCCGTCCTTTGAAATCGACTTTGTATTAATATAAGAGCTGGTATCCGGCGCACTGTGTACAACCTTGGCTCCGGTATCCAGATTTTGTCCTTTCCCTGCAAATGTAATGCCTGTAAATTCCATTTTTGCGCCCTTGCCCTTTAAAATGCTCATCGGATACAGGTAAGAAACGTGCGAACCAAATGAACCTGAAACCCATTCAATCGTGCCGCCTTCTTCAACGAGTGCGCGCTTTGTATTTAAGTTGTACATATTCTTTGACCAGTTTTCAATCGTAGAATACCGCAGTCTTGCATTTTTGCCGACAAACAGTTCCACACAGCCTGCATGCAGATTTGCCACGTTATATTTCGGTGCGGAACAGCCCTCGATAAAATGCAGGTCTGCGCCCTCATCCACAATAATCAGCGTATGCTCAAACTGTCCTGCTCCCGGCGCATTTAACCGGAAATACGACTGTAACGGAATTTCTACCGATACCCCCTTTGGCACATACACAAATGAACCGCCGGACCATACTGCACCGTGCAGTGCCGCAAATTTGTGGTCGTTCGGCTTTACCAGCTTCATAAAATGCTTCTGTACCATGTCGGCATATTCGCCTTTTAAGGCACTCTCCATATCCGTGTATACAACTCCCTGTGCCGCAACCTCCTCGCGCACATTGTGGTATACCAGTTCAGAGTCGTACTGCGCACCGACACCGGCAAGGGATTTCCGCTCTGCCTGTGGGATACCGAGCCGCTCAAATGTATTTTTAATGTCTTCCGGTACGTCTGACCATTTTGCCTTCATATTCGTATTTGGACGGACATAGGTCACGATATTTGCCATATCCAGTCCTTCAATCGACGGTCCCCAGTCCGGTACGGGCATTTCATTGTAAATCTGTAATGCCTGTAAACGGAAGTTCTGCATCCATACCGGATCATTTTTTTCTTTTGATAATTTTTCTACAATCTCCGGTGTCAGACCCGCCTGCAATTTATACGCATCTTTTTCATCATCTTTGAAATCATAAACGCTTCTGTCGATGTCTTCCACATAGCTTTTTTCTTTCATCGCCTGTTACTCCCTTTCCGCTGTTTGCTGTATGCTTGATTCTCTGCTCTCCTACCTGTGCTCCTCTGCCTCGTAGCCTGCAAAACCGCTTTCATTAATCTCATCAACAAGCCCTGCACCGCCTGTCTTAATGATTTTTCCTTCCACCATAACATGTGTATAATCTACCGGAAGGGATTCCAGAATTTTTGTGCTGTGTGTGATAACCAGCAGACTGCCTTCGCTGTTTTTCTGATATTCACGGATACCGGCTGATACAGTGCGCACGGCATCAACGTCCAGGCCGGAGTCGGTTTCATCAAGAATTGCCAGCTTTGGCTTTAACATTAAGAGCTGTAAAATCTCAGCTTTCTTTTTTTCACCGCCGGAAAATCCGACATTCAAATCACGCTCTGCATACGACTTATCCATATCAAGCAGTTCCATTGCCGCTTCCAACTGCTTTTTAAACTCCCACAGACGGATTCGTTTGCCGGTCTTTTGCTCTACCGCATTTCTGATAAAGGAGCTGAGTGTCACCCCCGGCACTTCCAGCGGATTCTGGAAGGATAAAAAAATGCCTGCCTTTGCACGCTCATTAACCGGTTCTGCGGTGATATTTTTTCCGTCAAACCAGATTTCCCCCTGCTTTACCGTGTAGCGTGGATTGCCAAGCAGTGTATAACCCAGTGTAGATTTACCGGTTCCGTTCGGTCCCATCAGTACGTGGGTTTCTCCCGGACGAATCGTAAGGTTGACCCCGTGTAAAATTTCCTTTTCCTCTACATCTACAACTAAATCTTTTACATTCAGTAATTCTTTTTCTGACATGATTGTTCCTCCTGATTTTTATATCACCCTAATTGCAAGCTGTTTTATGTGTATTTTTGTTGTGACACAAACCTGCCTGTTTGTATCCGGCAGGGTAATATTGTATCAACTTTTTTCATTTGATCTCTGATTTTGTATCATCTGCTGTCTGGCATTCTCTGCGACTTCTTTCAGTGTCATGCTGTCAAAATATTTATCCACAAGCTCCGCCAGCCCTTTCCAGATTGGCAGTGTACAGCAATCACCTGCCCTGTCGCAGGGCACTGCATCGTCCTTTAAGCAGGATACCGGTGCAAGTGTTCCTTCCGTCAATCTCAATATTTCACTAATCCGGTAGTCTTCCGGTTTTCTTGCCAGCCGGTAACCTCCGCCGTGTCCGCTGATGCCTTCTATTAAATGTTCTTTGGACAACATTCTTGCAATGCTCTCCAGATACTTCTGTGAAATCTGCTCTTTTTCCGATATTTCTTTTAGCGGTACATATTCATCTGAGTTATGCTCCGCAAGAAATACCATAACCCGCAGGGCATACCTGCCCTTTGAAGAAATCATCATACGCCTGTTCTCCAATCCTTTGTTTTATCAAGATGATATTCCTATTTACCTACTATGTCAATAGGTGAATGTATTAAAAAAATATAACGCAGGAAAAGAGGACACGTGCTATGGCTCTTTTGCTGCGTTATATGAATTATTCTAAACTAAACTTCACAAAAATCATTCAGCTTATTTATAAAATAATTAAAACTTGGTGATTTATTTTCATGAATATTTAAATACATTCCAATATTTCCGGCGCATTCACATTTAAACAACCCTATCTCATAATAAGACTCCGCTTTCTTTTTTAAGGCATTCACACCGCCGCTATAAACCACATCCGCCAAATACTCCCATGTTCCTACAATACTATCCTGAACGTATTTTCTTAACAACGGCATTTTGGCCTGTGGATATGCTTCTTCTATTGCTTTCTCATCCCCTAGAAGCCACGCTTCCATTTCTTCTATTGCAATACAAAAATACACATCAACGGTTACTCCTGATTTTTCATACATCTCAACCAAATCTTTTTTTAATTCGGCACAATCCGCATCATCACTGTCAAGAATAACAAAAATAGCTTTTTTACCCGGCATACTCTCCAGCGTGCGTCCAATTCCTTTTAAATACATCGGTAAATCATTTAATAATTTTTGTGTCTTAACCTGTGATAATTTATTCACTTTTTTCGGTATTTTACCAATTCCCTTAAAACTATGAATTTTGTACGTGATACCCGGAACTTCAGTTATATACTTATCCATTATATTTTTTACAAGAATTTCTCCCGACTGATCCTCTATCAAAATTTCAATGTATGCATATTCTTCCATATCCACCTCATATTATCCAAAATAATTGCTGTACCATAAATCTCCCAATTCAACCTCTGACTCACATAACTGTTTCACATACTCAAAATCAGAAGCCCGTGTAATTGTCGAGAAGCCGTCTTCCTGTTTCTGTAAAACCCATACTTCTTCCGGTGACAGTGCATTTACAAAAAATGGACTGTGTGTAGTAATAAATAACTGCTTGGAATATGTATTTTTAATACTATTCTTCATCTGAGCTGCCAAATCAGAAAGATACTTATGATACAATCCATTCTCCGGTTCTTCAATAAATACCAATGGTCTTGCATCTTTTTCATACAATAACAGATAATATGCAAATAATTTCAACGTACCGTCTGACATCTTCTGCGAATAAAAAGGCCTGTTAAATCCTTTTTCTAAAAATTCCAGCACTAACTGGCCATTTTGTAATTTAACCGGTGTTATCTGCTGGATTCCCGGCAGCTTGGTCTGTATACTCTTTAATACCTTCATAAAATCTTTCGGGTCTTCTCTATACAGATATTGCGCAACATTATTTACATTATTTCCCAGACGGTTTAAATACTTTTGTGGTCCCGCATTTGGAATTTCCCTCGCTGCCGTCGGACTAAAATAACATAAATACCAATTTTTCAAAAAGTTTTTAAATCGTACAATTCTTGGATGTTCTCTTAACTCTCCTAATGTTACAATTCCCAGCTGCCTTGGATCTGCTAACTCAACATCCACTTTTTCCCCAATTTCCTTATTTTCTTCTTCTACAAATCCACTATTATCGCCTTTAAACGCATAACCTTTTCCATATTCCAGATACAAAAAAGACATTGGACGTCCATAACGTTCATTTGCACGTCTTTGACGAAGTCTTTCTTTTTCTACGATGGGTCTTTCATATTTATCCAGCCCAATGCACAGTTCATATGTAATAGGTGGTTCATTACTTGTTTCACGATAATAAATTTCAAATTCTATTGAGCCATTAACCCCCTGTGATATAATACTTTCATATCCGCCGCGATTATTCAAATCGCATGCAGTCTCAACACCTTTTTCCATACAGTCTGCTAAAAAGCCAAACGCATCGGCAAGCGTACTCTTACCCGTTCCGCTCTGCCCTATAATGGCATTCATGTTGGTTAATTCCCTACCGCTATTATCGCCTAATAATTTCCCCAGTTTTATATTCTTTAACGAACCGTAATTCTTAATCTGTATTCCTGCTATTCGACCCATATACCAACCTCTCCGTTTGAAATTTTATGATAGTATACACAATACGCTTTTATGTATACTATCATAAAAAAATACATTGTGCAAGAAAAACTAATCTATAAATCTTCTAATCGTTATAATCGACATCATATGCATATTGGAAATTTTAACCACTTCGCCCTCTTGTGGTGAATGAATAACCTGTCCATTTCCTACATAAATTGCAACATGTCCACTATAGCACACCAGATCGCCCAGCATAATATCATCTTCATCTACAGCTTCTCCCTGTCTTCTCTGTGCTGATGATGTCCTGTCTAAATCTATTCCAAAATTACTGTATACGTACTGTGTAAATCCCGAACAGTCAAATCCGGTATCCGGTGATGTACCTCCCCACGTATAAGGTGTACCTAAAAATTTTTCTGCATATTTTACAATCTGCTCACCAAGTCCCAGCATTGCTCCGGTTTCATCATCATAATAGTAGTACCTTCCATCACGTTCAACTTCTCCGGTAACCATTGCTCCGGTTTCTGTATCAAAATAATATTCGTCCCCATCAATTGTCTGTTCTCCGTACTGCATAATTCCGGTTACTGTGTCGTAATAGTAATATGCACCGTCACGGTAATATTTTCCATGCGCCATCTTTCCGGTTGCTGTATCAAAATAATACCAGTATCCATCAATATACTGCTCTCCATACTGCATTTTTCCCGTGATCGGATCATAGTATACCCACTTGCCATTCGGATCATCTGACTGTGGAAGATTAACAAAACCCTTTGCCATAGCACCTGTCGTTAAATCAAAATAATACCATGCACCGTTTTTGTAGCTTTCTCCTTTTACCATTCTGCCGTCGCTGTCGTAACGTGTCCACTTTCCTGTTCCGTCTGCATTTAATACAATAAAGACATCCTTATCCCTTGCCATTGTTCCATCTGCTTCAAACCAATACCATGCATCTGTCTGTGGATCATAAACTTCTTTTGACCGTGCCAGTACACCGTTATCATACCAATATGCCTGTCCGTTTTCATAATACCAGCCATTATAATTATCCTTCTGAAGTTCGGCGGCATAGGTCTGCTGATTTGGCCACAGCAATATGCAGCCTGCCAGTGCAAGCATACAAGCTGCCAGTTTAAATACACTGAATTTTGTGTTTTTCATCTTTATTTCCTCCCTAATTGTGATTTTATTTATTGCATATGCGATAATTTATTGCAATCATAGGTCTGTTTTTCCTAAATTTCAAGACAACTTTCCCCAATGACAATTTTTTATACCTCAATGCCCTGTTTCTTTTTGACATCTTTATAATAAGACCTTAAAATACTTATATATTAAGTTATTCAGAAACGGGGATTCGTATGAATATATTACTTTTAGAAGACAATTGTACAGAATTACAAATTTTATATAATATTCTTAAAAAACACTGGCCGCAATTTCATTATACCTGTTGTCAAAATTATAATGATGCTCAAAAATCCATTTTATCAGTTCAGTATGATATTTTTATTCTTGACATACAGCTCTCATCCGCTTCCGATGCCTTTAACGGCATCACTTTTGCCCGGTATATCCGAAGTCTCCCTGCTTATCGGACAGCCCCTGTGCTTTTTAGCACCGGCACCTCTGATACTATCCAAAAATGTGTTAATGATGTCCACTGCTACCATTACCTTGAAAAGCCCTATAATGAAGCTGTACTGGTTCATGCCATGAAAGAGCTGCTCGCCACATTATCCAATACGACTGATAACAACTATCTGACCATTAAATTATTAAATGATGTTACGACTCACGTGTGTTTATCAAATATTTTACTCATAAAAGCAAACGGGCATTATCTGACTTTCACTTGTCCCGACGGCGGCTTTACAAGTAATACCTATTCTTTATCTTCCATTGCTAAAATACTTCCATCGTATTTCACCCGCTGCCACAGAAAATATATTATTAATACAAATTTTATTACATCCTATGACAAGACCAACCTTTATCTGCATATTCATAATCATATTATTCCTGTTGGGAGAACATTTAAAAAGGAGTTAGAAAATCATCTGCTTTATTAGCAGGTGATTTCCCAACTCCTTTGATTTCCATTATTCTACACCGTCCGCTTCCCAAACATTAACAGATATTCCTGCGCCTTCTGCAATGAAATACTCAGTTTCTTCTGTAACCGCTCCAGTATATCCTGCTCTGACAGTCCGAATTCATAGCCTGTTTCAATAATTTCCTCTGCCCGGCCTTCCGCTATTCCAACTTCTTTTATTCCCTGACTCAGATTGCACATAATATCCACCTCCTGCTCTATTGTCTGTTCTATCGGTATATCGTATTCTTCTTTTATGATATTTCTGTGATGAAATCAGGCGGCTTACGTAAAATACCGCCCTGTTTAATATTCCATACCTCTGCGGCTCATCTTTCTGTGCTTCAACATTAATAATAATCTGGGAAAGCCCGTCTTTCATACGCACATAAAATACTATATCAAACCGCACCAACCCCTCGGCATGTTCCTGATTCTCTGTATTTAATCCTGTGATTCGCTGACCGGATTTTACCCGAATCACTTCCTGATTTGTCAGCCCCGGCTCTAATGGTATCCTGCTGATATACGGCTCTCCCTCTATTAAAGTTTCCACATATCTTGGATTCATTCCCTTAAATTCATCTACCGTTCTTACCAGTATCTGTGACAGTATGCTTTTCTGTCCCAACAGTCTTTTAGCACTTTCATCATACTGCGTTCCCTGATCTGCTGCCGTTACTGCATTATGTACCTCTGTATGCATTGCACCCCTCCTTTGCAAATGTATTAAGTTTTATATGCCAGTATATATTCACCATATCATAGTTTGTATATTTTTGCAATAATAATTCTATTATTTTTATCATTTATATTATAAAAAAATAACGCAGCAAATATCTTTTTGATATCTTCTGCGTTTTTTTATTTCACCTTATTTCTATCGAACTAAAAAGAATGCAAAATTTTCAGACGCTTCATCATACTCCTTTACATAGAGTCTGTATGATGCCAACTCCGATGAATATTCATAACAGAGCGTATTGCCTGTTGCCACATTTGTAAATAAATAATTTTGTGTCGTACCGATTCTTGAAATGTTCCATTTATTATATTCATTTTCTGAATCATAGCCCTGTATTACAACTGTTTCCTTATCAGAAGCAACCGCAATACATAACTCCTCATTTCCATATCCAATCTTGTACTGGTCATCTCCCACATATTGAATATGAAATGCCTGATTTGCTCCATCAACATCTCTCATCAGCTGCACCTGCGTTCCCGCTATATTCGTAGCTCCCTGAACGTCCATTCTGTATGTTGCCATATCATTTGGCCGGATAATACAATACGAATCCCGTACAAGAACACCGTCTGTATGTAAATCCACCATGCCCAATACGATCAGAAGAATCACAACCGCCGTTGCCGCGCAGCCTGCAAGCTTTATCCAATACTTTTTCATCAATTCCGCCCCCTTCCGGATCTTCCTTCCGTCTTCATGCTGCTAAAAAGCATAAACCAAAGCGGACAAAATGCGATATCTATCAGATGATGCTCTGAAATACCAAACAACAGCATAATAAGCAGTGCCACAATCATTGCATCTTTCTTACAATCAACCGCTTTATTAAAGCACAGATAATAAATGTATGTAATCACGGATAAAAATACCCAGCCGTACTTAATTGCAATACGGATAAAGGAGTTATCCAAAAAGAAATAGTAGCCAAGCGTTGCCTGATTTTCTTCTACAAATGAGCCAAATGCTGTAATGCCATACTGCGCCAGCCCCTGATACCCCAGTGAAAATCTCTGTGAAAATACGGTATCCAGCTTCTGATACATCGCATTTGCAGGGTCATAAAATGTAACTGCCGTGATACAGCCCACTACAAACAGCAGCATCAAAATACTGCCCGCCTTTAAAGCTTTGTACTTTGATAACTGAATATTACACAACCCCAGTACTTTTATAACAAGTAACAGCAGACACATCACCATGGCACAGATAAAGTCATTTCTTGCAAATGTCTTTGTATACACCCAGTAACTTACAACACCCATCAGCGTAATCTCAAAAAAGGTGAGCTTCTTTTCCCGCAGGGCAGCATATACCAGCATGATAAAGAGCATGTGTGCTGCCATATCTGTCGGATAGTTAATACCCAGTGAATGTCTGATTCCTCTATCTGACTGTAAGGCAATATCTGCAATGATTCCGGTTGTTGCCGCATAGTATGCAATTCCCTGAATAACTACCGCTACACACAGATAGACATAGGCTATTCTTTTCCACGGTACATTTTTAGCTCCGACTAAAAGCAGTGCAAAATCAATCACTGCATTATCTTTCACAACATACGTTACAACACCGGCGCTCACAAGTATCAGCACCATAAAAACAGGTTCTAATACGGTACTATACCGCTTCTGCCATATCGCAAATGCAATACTTACCAGTACATATGCCATCAATGCATACCTTAAACCTAAATACAATGTATTGGGATAATTATACTCCAATACTGTTGAATAAAGATAATACCGTATTGTTATTCCGGCAAATAAAACTAAGTAAATATAACTCATATATTTACGAATTTCATCTGCTACAGATTGATTACTTTTCATCTCATGTTCTCCACTATTTATTCTCAGTTCACCTTAAATTAAACCTTTTCTATAATAAACCGCCTTAGTCAATATTTCAAGAAAAATATCATTACCACTTCATGCTACACACTTATATCTGTACTTCATACAATCCACATAAATTTTTTAATACAATAAACACGTCATTGTTCTTCATATTTTTTTAGATTCTTTATACTTTCTTCCCGTGGTCAAACCGCTTTTTAGCTAGACCCCTTTTTAGCTCTAAAAATAGCTTAAAATTCATCAATTAATTTCTTTACATTTTCATAAAACTTCTCAGTTGTAAAATTATCTAATATCCTTTGTCTTGCATTACGACCATATGTATCTCTAAGATGATCATCGTTACATAACCTTATAATTGCTTGAGCATATGCCTCACTATTTCTATTTTCACATTCAATCCCTGTAATTTCATTTAAATTAACATAATTCACCCCACTACCTGGTATTGTAAATGTAATAGCCGGCTTTCCATAATACATTCCTTCTGCAAGTGCTAACCCAAAGGCCTCATTACGTGTAATTGACGGAAAGCAAAAAATATCTGTTGCATATAAATATGCTCGTCTATCCGAATCACTAATCCGACCAATAAACTCTATTTTTTTATCATCCTTTGCATATTCCTTTAACTCTTCAGTCAATTCACCTTGTCCTGCTATATAAAAATGTATCTGTTCTTCTGTGATTTTTTTTGAAGCTTCTATTAAATATTTCAACCCCTTATACGGAACATGTCTTCCTACAAAAAAGCCTATTTTTTTTCCAGCATTATACTCTCTTATTTTTTTTGCTTTCTCTTTTTCTTCTTCAGTAATAACTAAATTTTTTTCATCAATCATATACGGAAGTATTACCTTTTTTCCTTCAAAATATTGTGAATAAGCAGATTCGTCAACATGCTTTGGAGTTGCACCAATAATTTTATCTGCTCTTTTAATTAACCTAATATTTTGCCCATGGAAAAATTTTCCCAATATTTTTTGTTTTGTTATATCTAAATGCCAATATACCACTAATTTAAATTTTCTTTTACTATATTTTAATAGATAATGTGTAACATACGGATTAGGATAATGTAATATTACTACATCTGGCTGAAATTCATCCAACAATTTTTTTAGCACTTTAGGATATGTCAATGATATGGATTGTGAAGCAACCTTTGTTACATAACCACATCTAATTACATCTATTCCATCTACTTGATCACAAACCGTTTCATTTTTCGAGCAATAATAATTATCATCATGTGCATTTTCATTAAAACAAATTATTTTTTGTTCTACATCTTGTTGTTTTAATGCATTTGCCATATCTCGTACAACTTGTTCTACACCTCCTAAAAAAGGATAATAATACTTTGAAATCTGTAAAATTCTCTTCATTTTTCCCTCTACTTTACCTTATTGTAATGACATTTTGCTATTCAACTACTGAACTATTTTACGACAGAAACAACCAATTGGCACTACGGTGGATTAAGTAGCGCTCACCTTTTTCTTTCTTAATCTTCATATTTTTTTAGATTCTTTATATTTCCTTCCCGTGGTCAGACCCTCTTTGACATGTAATCCCCCGATAACTTTCTTTAATCTGATTATAACTCTCTAAATTCCCAATATCATATCTCTTACCCGGCATTGGATAAGCATATACATTCCTCTGCGTACAGAACCAAGAAATAAAACTCCCTGGTGCATCTGTATCACAAGCATCCGAATTAACGCCATCAAGAATCTTAGCAAGATCTTCTTTCTTATAAATATAAAATGGAGGAACTGCCCAATTGCTCTTTGGCTCCTGTGGCTTCTCAGCCATCTCTAATACCTTGTCATTCTCATCAATGAGTGCAACACCTGTTCTACGCAACTTTTCAACAGATTCCTCAAAATATCTCATAATACATGTACTCTTCTTCTGATTATAGAACTCATAAAATCCCTCCATAGAAAAATCAAGAAGATTGTCTCCTGCCAAAACCATCATATCGTCCTGAATATTTGCATTCTCAATTGCATATGCGATATCCTTGACTGCCCCCAAACGATCCTCATTACAGATTGAACCATCATCTAATACAGTGATTTTTAATCTTGTCTTTAATTTCCCCACCCACTTCGTAAAATGTTCAATAAACTTATGGTTGGATACAACTATAACCTCATCCATTTCTTCAATCTGTTCAATATCACCAATTAACCATTCCAAAATACCTTTCCCTTTAATATCCAATAAGGGCTTTGGAAAATTCTCTGTTAACGGATATAATCTTGTCGCATAACCTGCTGCTAATATTACACATTTCATTGCATATTCACCCCATCTGCTGTATTACAGAAATAAATTGAAAACTTTCCCTTTAAATGTGGAAATCTCTTCAAATATTCTTCTGTTATGTGTTTCTTAATCTCTTCTTTCTTTTCCGGATTAATCAGTGCCATACTTGAACCATTAAAGCCTGCTCCTGAAAATCTTCCACCATATATCCCATCCGTAGATTCCATAATCTCCTGAAGTGCCGCAAGTTCTTTAGAGCCAGTCTCGTAGTTCTCAATGGAGCTTCTTCCTGATTCAAAGATCAATTGCCCAAATTTCTCAAGATTTCCTATTCTCCATGCTTTCACACCATCTTTTACCCGCTGCATCTCGGAATAAAAATGTTTTGCTCTTTTATCCCAGTTCTCTGGTAACTTTTCCTTATATTCCTTATAGATGCCAATTGGAAGGTCACGAAGAAATGTATCTGCATATTTTCCATATTCCATACCACTGTGTGCCATCAAACAATATGCTGCCGACTTACATTCATCTACACGCATATTATAAGCTGAACCTGCAAGACTTCTTTCCAATCCTGAGAACATAATCATAATCTCAAATGGAGGCATCTTCTTATTCATTGGGATAATCTCACTCGAATCGTCTTGTGTATCTAAGAACAATAAACTATCTTTTTTGCAATACACCTCACAACTCTGATCCAATTTACCAACATTGACACCAATAAAATTACGTTCTTCCCATATTGCCATGTTGATCAATTCAATACGTGTCATTTGAATGCCATTTGCAATGCACAATGCATTCAAATATGTAATAATTACTGCGGCAGAAGAAGATAAACCTCCTACAGGGAGCATCCCTTCAACAACACCTTTAATTCCTTTAGTCAGTGTATACTTCCTTGATAGTGTTAAAACTGCCCCCTTTGCAAAATCCCCCCAAGTCATCTCTCTTTCCAACTCATCATGAAGATTAAACTGTGTAATTCCATCATAATTCTTACTTCTTAATTCAATCTCACCATTATTTGTTACATCAAATTCTAACTTGACACCTTTATCAATCGCAAATCCAGTTACATACCCATGTTGATGATCAACATGAGCCCCTAATGGACATACTCTATATGGTGTAAAAACTACATTACTCATCTAAATCTTTGTATACTATATCAATATATAGCTAATACACTCCTTCCAATATTTGTCTATTATTATATTTTTCAATACCTAAAACTGATATAGATATCCTATCATCCCTATCAGCTCTTAGCAAGTTTCTTTCATCCTCAAATACACTTTTTACACTCTCGTCACAATCACATCGCAATTCCCGCTAATCCTGACATTCTTATGCCCTGCGGTCACGAAGAAGCTGTCACCAGCCTTGAATTCCTGTCTGTTATTATTCACAGTAATTACACCTTGCCCCGATAGCACAATAACAGAGATAAAAGAAGCTGTATCAACCGGGAGTTCAACAGATTCTGTCACTGAATACTTCTCGCATTGGAAATACTTACAGCGCACGAGAAGTTCTTCAGTTGCTGCGGTATTGACTAATACGGAGGTACACGAATCCTTTGCATCAGCGCAAGCATCTATCTTCGAAGTACTATCATCTCCATCAATCGCACTATTCACATCATACGCTTCCGTATTAACAACATCCATCGCCTTATCCACATGCAGTTCTCTAGTGTTGCCAAACTTGTCTCTTCTGTCATAGTCATACATTCGATAAGTGCTGTTCGAATTCTGCTGGATTTCGCATATTAGAATTCCCGCTCCGATTGCATGGATTGTCCCGGCCTTAACAAATACACAGTCACCTGGTTTTGCTTCAATTTTATTCAACACCTCTGTAATCGTATTATCGGCAATGCGCTGTCTAAGCTCTTCCTTACTGCACTCATGACTAAGCCCACAGTAAAGATAAGAACCCGGATCACAGTCCAAAACATACCACATCTCATTTTTACCATATTCGCCTTCCATCTCAAGTGCATACTCATCATCCGGGTGAATCTGAATAGATAACGCCTGTCTTGCATCAATAAACTTGATCAAAATTGGAAAACGATCAAGTGACTCACACTTCCAGCCGCATACATCCTTACCAACAACACTTAAGAACTCACCGAATGGCATACCCTTGTAGATACCATCTGCGATAACTGACTGCCCATCCGGATGCGCTGACAATTCCCAGCTTTCTCCAATCACATCGTAATCACACTTTTTGCCAAATACAGTACGAAGCTTTGTACCTCCCCACAGATTGTCCTTAAACGCCGGCTCTAGCCGAATCAGATCCGGTACATAGACTGATGTTACACCATCTGCATGTACACGCTTTAACTCTACATGATGAATATCATTCTTAGATAAGATATCTCCGATTCCAGTTTCAATAATCACAACAGGCTCATTCGTATTATTCACCGCACGATGCGACGCACCCATTGGAATATAAACTGTATCAAAACGATCATAATTGCGAACTTCGTCATCAACCATCACTGTTGCAACACCTTCCACGATTGACCACTGTTCACTTCTATGCTCATGCTTATGAAATTCCTGTCCCATACCCGGATAGATTGTGATGCGCTTCACCTTATAAGTATCTGTCAACGCAAGCATCTCATGTGTTCCCCATGGACGATAAGAAATCCTGCTGTCATCAAAGAACATCCCATGCTCATCATGAACATTTGCAATAATCTCCTTGATTTCAGACACTTTATCTCTAGCCGATATATATGTAGCATCTTCTGTATTGACTACTGCAACATCCTCCAATCCATTCGCAACCACCAGATGTCTTGTCGCAGTATTATATAGATTTACATTCCTGCAGTTACATTCCACCAGATTATCCTTATATATTGATTCATCAAGATTACTGACATCCAGCACATTATCCACATCTTTGCAACCAAATCTAGCAATTATCCCCTGAACATTCTGCATTACTGTGAACAAACTTCTCTGCAGACTAATTCTTTCAAGTGATTCCATGCACGCTACCGGAATATGTGCCACTCTGTTAATGGTTCTAACCTTTCTCTTTGCAGCACGACAAGTCTTATATACATCCGGAAAATGTTTTTTCAATGCATTGGTATACTCACCGATACTACAGATAAAAAGACCAATATGTTGGTCATTCTCCATCGACCTTACATTTGCAATGTTCCCCTGCTTTGCGAGTTCCTTTGCTTCTAATATTGTATCCTTATAATTCCCGTCAACAACAAGATCCGACACCGTCACTAATACAAGCTCCGATGGATTCAAAAGCATACTTGCAAATGAAACCGCCGACAATGTACCCTTTGGCAGCCCTTCATATATGATACGGTATCTCAGTCCCTGAAATACCTCCATCTGACTGTTGATAATCTCCGCATAATTCTCGTTAGTTGTTATAATGAATTCATCACAAAATGCCATATTACGAACAACGGTCTCCTGCAACAGAGACCGCCCTTCATGAATATTCATAAACTGCTTTGGATAATTCTTTCTCGATAAAGGCCAAAGGCTGTCACCTGTGCCGCCGGCAAGTATAATGCATTTCATAATTGGTATATTTCTCCTAAAATGTGTTAAATTTGTATTTTTTGCATATGGCATACACTTTATAAGTACTGCTCTCTACATGTTTCTCTAAGCTTTGCTAAGACATTCTTAATCTCTCCAGCATTCTCTTTTATTGAGATTAGCGGTAAGCGCTATATAAACCTCTACTTTTTTCATTACCGGTAAAAAACATCTTCTATAAATCTACAATTTAACGGTTGCTTATTATCAGAATAATCATTTTTAGTAATCATTATATTTACATCGCATTCATCTGTTAAAAACATATATATATATGCGCGACTTTTTCTCGCTTCTAACGAAAAAAATTCAAATTCTTGATCCGTTATTTCATGTATTTTACTATTAATAATCGGATACCAATTGGTATCACTAACAAAAATTGTTTTCCCTGCTCCCCCCATATAACTATATATTTTTTTTCTTTTCCATAACATATTTTTTATATACTCAGCAACTTCATCATCACTTACTGCATAAATTACATTTTGTTTGATTTGTTCCAATGTTTGAATATCATCTTGTTCCCTTTTCTCTTCTTGCATTTTAATCTGTCCCGGGCTTATTTCTCTTGATACCACTCCAATTACAATTATTATCAAGACACCTAATAATATATGCAACAATTTTGTTTTTTTCATCTCTATCTTCCTTCTTATTTGATTACTATTAAGATATGTTTGAATAATCACTTATTTCTTCTTTTATCTATATAATAAGTTATATTTCTTTCTTTAATACAAAATAAAACAAACATATAAATACAAACGCCAACAACTATCTCAACAATTGTTTTTACTATATAACTGTTAAAATTCATTGTATTTAAAAACAATATTACTATTCCCATAATAAATGATGCAAAAATATATTGAAAAATTCCTTTTGACATCTGAAAATTATACTTACTTTTTTTCAATATATACACTTGTAAAATGCATGAAATACACTCAGCAATATTTGACGCAACCATGGCTCCAACAGAAAAAAAACACGGTATTAAAACCATATTTAAAACAATATTAATTAATGCAGATATAAAATAAATAATAGTAGCCTTGTTTTGCTGTCTTGTTGGATTTAAAAATTGCACACCTACAAAATTCCCAATACACATAAATAAAATTAATGGACAAGACAATTTAATGAGAATAGCAACCTCTTTATATTCTAATCCAAAGAACCATAATACAAAATTATCAGATATACAATATAACCCAACCATCATAGGAGCTAACATCATTATTATAATATTAAAAGATTTTTTCAAGATATTTTTTATCTTTTGATCATTTTTTTGAACAACTAGAAATGCCACTCTGGAAAATAAAACCGTATTTAAAGAGACTACTACTTTTACTACCAATTCTGTTATTTTGCGTGCCTGCTCATAATAGCCATTTTGTGTTGTATTATCCGTAATCATTCCCAACATTACTTTATCAACCTGTGAATATAACTGCACTGCCAAAACAGGTAAAAAGAACTCTAAAATCCCCCTCATATGTCGTAAAGGTTTTAATACACTAATAGAAATCTTATAAACCTCACCTTTTAAGCTTATAATCATAAATAAACAACTAAAAAAAGTTGAAAGCGAATTAATCCACATATATTTATCCAAATCATTTTCATTCTTTACGAAAATAAAAACAAGAAAAACTGTTACTATTCTAATTAAAACATTTCTGATTGCAACAACTTTAAAATTTTCTATTCCTTGAAAGAACCATGAAATGTCAACCATAACAGAAAGTAAAGTAAAAATCTGTATAAAATAGTAATTACGATATTTACCACTAAAAACTGCAAACAAAAAATATATAATGCATACAACAAGTGTCGTTACTACTCTACACAAAAAAAGTTCCCAAAATACAATACTACGCTTTTTCTTTTCATTTTGAAAATAAGCTATTTCTCTTTGTCCATAAGAATTTACTCCTAATGCCGCAAACAAAGAGAAAAAAGTTGTTATTGTTCCTGTATAACTATATATCCCAATTCCATCAGCATGCAAAATTCTTGAAACATAAGGAGTTGTTATTAGCGGAACAATTATCGCCAATATTTGATAAGATAAATTGTAAATATAATTTTTTATAATTCCTATATTTGCTTTAGTTCCCATTACATCCCAATGCCTCCAAATACTGTTCCATAATATACTTAGTCTTGAATTTTTCTATCCTCTTATTTTGATTTTCTTTCATTAAATTTTGCACTTTTTCATCATTCATCAATTTATTCATTACTGATGCAGTTTCAATTGGACTATAATTTTTTAATATTATCCCACCATCTCCTAACGTTTCTTTTATAGCGCCACAATCCCTCGCTATTATTGGAACATTAAAATACATTGCCTCGACCAAAGGAACACAAAACCCTTCGTGAGCACTTTCACAAACAAATAAAGAAGCTTTTTTATAATAGCTTAGAATTTCTGCAAATTTAAGATGACCTGTAAAAATAACATCTTGTAATTTCAATTTACTGACATATCTTTTTAGTCTTAAATAGTAATTTTCTATACCATCTGGATTTCCAACCAAAATCAATCTACTATTAGGGTTATATATTTTTTTATAAAAATAAAAATCAGAAATAAGTTTTTCTTGACATTTATTCGGTGCAATTCTCCCGACAAATAAAATATTTTCTTTTCCATCTGAGAGATTTTTTAATACTTCACTATCTGAAGTTTGATTATAATCATTAAAATTTATTAAAATTGGAATTGTATATAGTTTACAATTGAAATCCAATTCTTTTATTTCTTGAATATTAAAGTCTGAAACACCTATAACAAAATCCACTTTATCCTTAAATCTCTTTAAGTCTTCTCTTCCTAAATTACAGTTTTTCTGTATGTCTGGACAATACTCCTCAAAAAATTCTCCTGGTGTAATATTATGATAGTTTAACCCTATTTTACATCTATGCTTTAAAATTTCTTTATTCAAATCATTTCCTGAACTTAAATGATATAAAATAGTATCGTCTTTTTGTTCAATATAATTTTCATATAAATCTGCATACTCCCGAACCCTTGCATCAATTACTCTAGCATAAATTTTACTATCAATATTTCTTTTTATTAACTCTCTATGTATTGTAAGTGCATGATTTCCAATAGCATCACCATATGAAAAAGTATTTAATATTTGTATTATTCTCATTTACAGCCCCTTCTTTTTGCTAATACTCGCTTTATTTTTTTACATAAAATAATCCAACGAATATTTATGACCTTTATGGAATCAAAATCTATAGGTAACAGTTCTGACTGATTTTGAAGCAAAAGTCTATCCTCTTTTTCTACTAAATTATTATACTCTTCTATCATCCTTTTAACCTCATTCATATGACTTTAACAATTTGTACCATGCTTTTGCAGCATTTTTCCATGTATATTTCTGCAAAACTGCTCTATTATCTTGTATTTTTTTCATAAGTAATTCATTCAAATCCACATCATATTGATCAGGATCTATATAATAAACCGATTCTCCATATATTTCATGAAACACCGGAATATCAGATACTATAACCTTTGCATTGCATGCCAATGCCTCTAATGGCGGTATTCCAAACCCTTCATACTTAGATGGCTGAATAAATGCTTTAGCATTTTTCATTAAGCTTTTGCTTTCTGCATCAGTTACCGTTCCAACATAAATTATATTCCTACGTTCCGTTATACAACCATCTCTGACCTTCTTACCCGCTACAACAAATTGAGAATTTGGATTTTTTTCTGCAACAGACTCAATCCATGCATAATTTTTATGTTTATACTGGCTACCCATAGCATAAAAAAAATTATTTTTATTTATCTGTTTATATTTTTGAAATATCTTGTCATCCTCATGAATTTTGTTAATATGTTCCCATCCACATCCTATAACTTTTATTTTTTCATCTTTAATATGTACCTTAGATTCTATTTCCTTTTTTTGAAATTCTGAAACTGTCACAATATATTTCGATACTAAAGCATCATACTGAAATTTTATTGTATTCATTAGCCGTTCTACAATTGGATCATATTTTTGTGTCAACTGCCTTGCATCATGCAATGTAACTATTCCATTTTTCCCAATAGACCATGCTATACCAAAATCTATAAATATTCCATTATTATCCTTAATATATTGAGGAATAATCTGAGTAGCAAATTTCTTTTTCTTTTGATCAATAGGAATAAATTTAATTTTTTCAAAAACATGAATATATAATTGCAAATGTGATGGATACAGCACTTCCACTCTGATATTATCAGTATATTTTAACTCATCTTCTAATCTTTCTAAAATTTCAAGTTTATATCTCTGAATTCCTCCATAGCTTTGTGTACAATAACAGCGTCCATCCATAACAAAAGTGCACATATATGCCTCCTTATATTCCTTCTTTTATTAATTCAAACTGTTCACATTGTTTTATTGCATAAAACACTAATATAATCATCGGTTCATAAATATACCAAATTGACAAAACTGAGGTTGCGTACAAACAAGAAACCACAAGCAAAAAAATTGATTGTTCATTTAACCGTATTCTAAAAACAGATTTCATCAGTCTCCAATATGTATAAATACCTACTATCCCCATCGTTCCTAACATTCCAGGTAAAACTCCATAACCTCTAGCAGAACCAATCCCATATCCAAATAAAGGCTGACTAAAAAACACATTATAAATCAATTCATTACCATATTTTCTAATTGCACCTGATGCCGATAGTTTTTCCGCCTCTGTTCCAACAATGTACGCAACAATTTTATCATTAATTGATTTTAAAAGCTCATAAATTGCATTATACTCAAAACACATAAAACATATAGCTAGTAGCACCATACCTCCCCATAAAATCAAATGTTGTTTTCTAATTTTTATTTTTTTTAAACTAAATCTCCCATTCCATATTGTTGAAACTAATGCAAACGGTATGATTACAATTGCACTTCCCGAACTTGTTGACAACAATGCCATCATTCCCACTATATTCCAAATAATATCTTTTTTTGTTCTTTCTTGTTTTGTAAACATAATTAAATAATACACTATACCCACCACTGCATACGATGGTTCTGAAAAAAAAGTAAGAACTGAATATATTCCCCCTCTAATTTGGGGATAGGCAACACTATCCTGCGGAATACCTAAAATAAATGTCACTATTTTTCTTACTAACTCTTCATTAATAAAATTGTTAATTACAAATTCAACAAAAATAGCAATAAAATAAATCCGAAAAATCCTTATACTAATATTAACACTTTTATCTCTCCATTCCTTATCAATTAAATATTCCTTTGCCATCAAAAGAAACACAATGAAAATAAAAAGTACTATCATTGCACTTACCTGCTGTGCTCCAAAATGCGGAACAATTGCTATTGATTTACCGCTATAAACATTATCAATCGATGTGTCAAATGGAACAACCAACTCTGTGTCCTTTCCTAAAATTAGAAGCACATAACTTATGATAATTGATGTACCAAAAAGGGCTAATGCCCCCATATCTTTCCAATATAATTTAAAGTTTTTTACAGCAATCGACCAAACAATAAAAATCATTTGTAAAACCATAGAATATGTTATTGATACAACCCCTAATTTCCCTGCCGTACAAACATTAATAAATGTAGAAATGAAAATTGTAAAAACAAATAATCTCCATCCTACGACTTTTTTTGATTTATCAGATATCAATATACATATTGCAAACAATATCATTAAAATTGTTCCCACATTCATTTACATTTCCTCATAATCTATAGCACCTATTTACATCCTAGCTTATACCCTTATTGTATAAGCATATCACATAATGCAATTAAATCTAAATCCTGCCTTTTTTTTATGCTATTAATTTTTTCACTAATTACTTTCTCTGTTTTTTTGTTCTCATATGCGTATAAAACACGATTTTGAATTTCTTTAATATCATATGGATTACAATAATATACTGCCTCTCCATATATCTCTGGAAGAGAGCTTACTGCAGAAATTATACATGTTTTTCCATATTTCATCGCTTCTAATGGAGGAAGTCCAAATCCTTCATTTAATGTTGGATATAAAAACAACTCGCATCCTCTATATGCATTTTCAAGTTCTTCTGTCGATACATAATCATAAAATTCAAACATTTCTATATTTCTTATTTTCTTACGTATTTTTAATGGAAGTCCTCCATATACACGTACTTTCATATTTGACATATGGTGTTTATCATATAATCCATCTAGAGCGATCACAGCTCGATAGCTGTTTTTAATCCATCTATTACTGCTAATAATAAGAATATATGGTTTTTCCTTATGATTACTTACATCATTACTTCTTTCAATTTCCTTAGCTGGGGTATAAAAAACCTTTAAATTCTTTATTTGATCACCTATATTTAAATTATTCATAATTGAATATTTTGAATGTTCTGAATCTGTTATAATAACATCAAATTTATTTAACAGGTTTTCAAACCACCTCACTAACTTTTTATTTGTACTTTTCTTAAGAAATGTATTTAAAACAAACTCTTTTATATCAGATTTGTTTTTAATATATCGCCATGCCTCTTTATCATATGGCTTTTCAATGCCTCTAAGTCCATGGCATACACCAATTTTTTTTATGTTATTAGGTAAATCATACTCTCCATAGCCATAAATCATTCCAGTAAAAAAACATCCACATGTTTTTTCATTTAAAATATCAACTATATCTGCTACTGATTTAACATCATGTACTTTAATTTTTTTACTATGTATTAAATTCAAAATATTGTCATCTAAAAAGTTACTTGTATTATAACACACTTCTAATTGACATTTATCAGTATACTCCATGGCTAGCTTTACAAATACACTTTTTATATACTCACCACCCCCATGAAACTTTGTATCTCCAATTGGTTGTGCAAAAAACAGATCAAAAATCACTCTCATTTTTTTAATGTGATGTTATAATAGTACATCAGCTCTCCTTCCTCTAAATTCGCATACAATTAATTGCCTTATATTACTAAAACTTCTCTTTTCCGATAATCGATTGTATTTGATTATCTCTTTTATCATATACTATGGAATCCTCAGGAATAATCCCTTTAACAATTGTTCCTGCTCCTATTACACATCTGTCACCAATATTTGCTCCTTTCAATATAATTGTCCCTGATCCTATCCAAACATCATTTCCAATTTGCACTTCTCTTTCCAAAAAATTGTCATGCATAGCGATATGACCTTTACGATAATCATGATCATGATCATATATTAGAACTCCTTGTCCAATCATGACACCATTACCAATTGATACTTTCTTTCTAACATTAATTTTTGTATCATCACTTATAAATGCATTGTTTCCTATTACCAATTGTCCACTAACATTAAAAATAACGTTTTCCCTACATGAAAAATTCTCTCCTAATACAATTTCTCCAGTTGATGCAATTCTAAATTTCACTCTGCCTAATATAAGTTTTTTGGGCAAAACAACTTTCTTTCTATGTCTCATCACTAATATCAATCGTCTCATATACTGTGCCAATAACATCTCTATTTCTCCCTATATAATGACAAAAATAATTTCTGATATGTTACTACCATTTTTTCTATGCTAAAATTATTCACAACATAATCATGATTATCTTTAATTTGCTGCAACTTGTCTTCCTGGTTTAAATTTATTTCTTCGCGAATCTTTTCAGCCAACTCTTTGTAATCATTTTGCTGGAAAAAAGTTTGATTTTTATTTGCCACTGCTCTATTCATAACAATATCACTGAGTATGCATTTTCTTCCATACAAATAACTTTCTAGAATGACGCTAGAAAACCCCTCACTTTTTGATGGTAATATAACCAAATTGGATTTTTTATATAATTCAATAATATTATTTGTATAAGGAATAAATTGAATTTGTTTCTCTACATTTAAATCTTTGGCAATTTCATTTAAATATCTTCCATATTCTTCTTCGACATTTTTACCAACAAAAAATACTTTTACCGTTTTATCATCTAAATGCGCCAATGCTTTAATAACTATTTCTTGATTTTTAACCTGCGCTATTCTTGCTGGGACTAAAATATAATAATAATCTCTTCTTTCTTCACTAAATCTATCACAAAGCGCAATACCATTAGGAATATATATTGCATCAACTGAATTTTCTTTCATCTTTTCCAATGCAGGAATTGAATTACATATAATTGCTCCTGCACATTGAATAAATTTTTTATTTAAAATATAAAAAGATTTATTGGTTGTTCCAGCATTTCTTTCACTATATACAGGAACCGATTTTAATAATTTTGACAAATACATTGTTTTCATTCCCAATGACGAATACGACAAAATAATATCTGGATGAGCTTTTTTTATTAGAAAAAACATTTCTAAATTAATCAAACCAAATGATGTATATCTTATAATTTTCAATCCTTCTGCATGCAAACAATGTAATTTATAAAATGTAATTTCCTTATGCCTTTCCATATATTGTTCTGTCATTTCAACATCTCTTTTATCTGTTGATTGCTCCAAAACAACATTTATGCTAAACTGTTTTTTATCTATGCCTTCTATCAAATACCTAAATTGTTTTTCTGCCCCTCCATGAAATAGTTCTGGCATTATGATCATAATTTTAATTTTCCCCATTTTATCTCCTTAATCTGATAATCATCTTGTAAATTCTTATCATCTTACTCTAACTCTATATAGTATTAATTATAATCAATTTTCTTTTAAAGGACTTGTGGCTTCGTTTATTCCTATATAAAATACATTCAAGAATATTATTGTTAAAATTCAAACACTCTCAAAAACTTTTAAAATTTCAACTGCACACTTTTTTCTTGAGAATTTTCCAGCTTGCTCGATACATTTCTTGCTTATATTTAATCGTTCAATTTCTGTCAATTTATATAAATGCTCCATTTTCATAGACATATCATCATAATCTTCAACAGATTTTAAATAAAATGCTACATCGCCCCCCACTTCAGGTAAGGAGGAATTATTAGCTGTTATTACTGGTATCCCACAAGACATAGCTTCTAATATTGGGAACCCAAATCCTTCATAATATGATGGAAATAATAATGCTATTGCATTCCGGTAAAAAAATTCTCTTTCCAGATTTGTTACATACCCCGTTAAAATTATATCACTCCTATATTGAGAATTATCAATTTCTCGAAGTATTTTCTTATATTTCCAACCCAATTTTCCACATAGAATCAATTGCGTATTTATACCTGTAGTTTTTCTAAATTGATTATATGCTCTTATAATTGTAATAATATTTTTTCTCGGCTCAATAGTTCCACAATATAAAAAATAATTATCTTTTAAATTGAATTTAGTCACGATTTGTTTCTTTTCGCTTTCTTTAACCTGATTTGCTTTTCCCGTATACGGAGAATCTCCATTATAAATGACATTAATATCTGCATAATCTTTGCATAATTTTTTAATATCGTTTTTTGTGCTTTGCGAAATAGCTATAATTTGATCTGCCGCCTTAGCACATTTATTGACCATATATTTCTGTAACAATGCATTGTATGTAGTTCCGTATTTAGCGTTATAAAGCAACGCTAAATCATGAAATGTAACAACTTTTTTACACCCGATATTTCCAATTGGTATACAATGCTCAGGTCCCCAAAAAACATCAATATGATACTTCTTTACTAATTTTTTAAATCCATAAAGAATTGCAATGCTGCCTGTTGTTTTGGCATCATATATAACCTTTTTACAACTTTTCCATTCCTTTGGCATCACAAAATCTCTATTACTAAATAAAACATATTCATTTTCAGGTGCTATAATACAAAACCAATTTATCATCTCATGTACATAAACAGCTATTCCTGTATACGTTTTCGATATTGCTTTAGCATCTATACCTATTATCATCCTATTGCTCCTTGACTATTTTTTTTATATTTTGCAAAATTTCATTTGCAATATTTTCCGTTTTATATTTTTCCGCAAATTCCAATGCTTTTTTTTCGTGTTTTTTTAATTCTTGAACATCCATTGCTTCAGCTTTCTTTAACGCATTCAAAAATCCAATTTCACTATAGTCATCCATATTAATTATAAAATCCAAACATTTAAACTCATTCGCATACAATGCAATACAAACATTTCCCATAGCACACCCTGTTTTAAAAGTTGTATTTTTTTCATCGACAAAAGGTTTAACAGGAACAATACAAAAAGCGCACTTCTTCATAACACTGGAAATTTCTTCACTGGATAAATTATAATGATATTTTATTCCTTTATGCATTTCTTCAATATTTTCAATATATGTTCCTGATATAATATGTAGTGTTTTTTCTTTATCTCTATTAAAATCATCCCATGCCTTAAGCATTTCATCAAAAGCCTTTGTTTGATTGATTAATCCAAAAAAAACATATTGTGTTTTATCCTTTTCTATAATTTCACCATTTTCAAACCTTTCTATATTGCTAGGTATTTTCCTAATATATGAAATACTACAACATTTCTTTAACTCTACTGCCATATTTTTATTTGTAATAAAAATAGCATCCGCTTTACATGCAATACACTTTATTATAAACTTTCTCAAAACATTTACTCTTTCATATTCATGTATGGAAACAATAAATTTTATTTTATTTTTTTTTAGTTTTTTTGATAATGCACAAATAGAAAAAATAATAAATGGATTCCATTCAACAAAAGGATACTCTATTATAACTGCATCATATTTTATTTTTCTTATGCATTTCTTTAAATTATGTATTGCATGAATCATCCCCATGGTAGTAAACTTCTTTAATTTTGAGTCTGACGCTTTGCACTTATTGGTATATATTTTTATATTCGCTGATTGCTCCATTTTTTCACAAATTGCAGCAGTATATGCTCCTATTCCATCATAATTTTGACCATAATTATTACAAATCACAGCTAATTTCATAAATTTACCTACTACTTTCTTTTATAGCAAACTTAATACTACGATATTACTTGAACAACTTTTTGATTAAACTGCTTGGTCATAAAATCATCTATAACTCTTTGTTTCACAATCTTTCCATATTGTATTCAAATCTCTTCATACTCTTTCAAGTCATGTAGCACATTTTATAAATATCCATTTTTGTAATTCTACTCTTCTTCTCCAAAAAACCTATCTTCCAGCATCAAACACCAACAATGATATATTGGCAAATGCAACTCTTGAATCATATATGTTTCAGTCTGTGGTGCCTTTACACATACATCGGCAACTCCAGATAACGCACTATCTTTTTGACCTGTAAGTCCAATTACCTTCATACCTTTCGCATGTTCAACTGTTGCAGCATACATAATATTCTTACTATTTCCTGATGTTGATATTCCTAAGAACACATCCCCTGTTTCGCATAACCATTTACCTGCTGTGCAAAGCAAAGAAGTGGCTCACAATCATTCATATATGCTGTTGACAATGCCATATGTCCATCTAACGCAATTGCAGGAAGTGCCCCCTGTAAATTCTCTGCTAAAACTTTTCCTAATTGCTCGTCTTCCCGAATCAATGCATCTGCAAATTTCTGACCACATTTTCTTGGCATCTTAAGGAGTCTCCATTTCTTGAATAAAACAGATATGCCACTGCATATGCCGCACCTACTATTATCACATTATCATTCAGGTTACCTATCACTTTATTAAGGTTCATCCCCTTATACATATGTAACCACAACGCTCCTGACAAATAGTAACTTATTAGTAGTGCAATAGCATCTGCGATAAATACCAGCCCATTCTGAGCTCTTTCTTTTGTCTGATTCATATAACGCTTTCCTTTTCTACCAAATATCAGCAGCCCCCTGCTTCGCTGACTCAATGCCTAATTAGGCATTTTAACTCAAAGCATCATAATTATATCTCCTAACCGAGCCATTGTCTAGCATTTAACGACATTTTTTGCCATTTTGCATTATTCATTTTCATACAACTTTCACCTTTTGTTCACCTTTAATTTTTTTATCACCCATCTTCATATTCCTCACAAAACCTATAATATTCTCATCCCCCCTGAAACACTGCCACAACCGTTCTGCAAAGTATCTTCACATCCAGTCCGAGGCTCCAGTGGTCGATGTAATCCAAATCCATTTTTACAATTTCTTCAAAGTCCGTTACCGTACTTCTGCCATATGCCTGCCACATACCGGTAATGCCCGGTTTCATGGACAATCTGCGCTTGTGGTGTCCCTGATACTGTCTGAATTCATTCACCGTTGGCGGACGTGTACCCACAAGGCTCATATCGCCCTTTAATACATTAATAAACTGCGGCAGTTCATCAATACTGGTCTTTCTGATAAATTTTCCGACCTTTGTGATACGCGGGTCGTCCTTCATCTTGAACATCAGCCCCTGCATCTCATTTTGTGCCATCAGTTCTTTTTTACGTTCTTCTGCGTCCATGTACATGGAACGGAACTTGTATACATAAAAATACCGTCCGTTCTTTCCGACACGCTTCTGCTTAAAAAATACCGGTCCCTTTGATTCCAGCTTGATAGCCGGAACGACAAAAATCATGGCAACAAGCATAATGCAGAGTCCAACGAGCGAACCGACAATATCGATTGCCCGTTTAAATGCCAGTTCTTTATAGTCATAGAAACGGTTGGCAAATGTCGCAACCGGAATATTGCCGAGCTTTCCAAGGCTCATATCAAAGTCCTTATAATTTTCAAGCGTATTTAAGTGCAGATGAACCACCACACCCATTTCTTCCAGTTCCATGACCAGTGATGTAATCTTTTCCATGCGTGCCGTATTCAGGTCTATATAGACCTCATCAACAATGCCGCCTTTTATGTATGCAATCATATCATGTACATCTGCTACGACCGGTATGCCGTTTATTTCCGTTCCACGCATATCCCGGTCAACGATGATAATCCCTGAAATCTGCTTTGTTGTATTCCATTTTTCAATTTCTTTTAATCCATCCACACGATCACTTGTCGTAATTGCTACCACCCGGTTTACGGACTTGCCAAGCTTTGCATGGCTTAAAATGGATTTTCTCACGATTCTTCTAATAATAAACGCCAGTACAATATTAAACACAACCACCAGCACATAAACTCCCCTCGGAAACTGCTGGTTTGTTCTTTTTAACAGTTCATAAATGGCAATAATGCATGCCATTATAACGTTCAGATGTACTACTGCTTTTAGTTCTTCAAATTTTCCCCTCTGTAAAAAGTCATTATTCTTTGAATAGAATAAAAACGCAAGCATATAGGATACCACTACTGATACCAGACTGTCCCCCATCTGTGAAAAATAGACCGGTATTGATACATTTTTCCACAACGCCAACCAAAGATACCCGGCGATATAATAACTTGCAATTAATCCGATGAGATCTGTGATAAACAGAAGGGCGTTTTGAACTTTTTCTTCTCCCTGATTCATCTTTTATCCTCAACTAATTTTTTCTAATCTGTAGGTATTATTCCAATCTTTTCTATATTATCCCAACTCTTTATTCTTGTCAATTGTATAAACTGCCTTGTCTGCAACAATTTTGCGGCTGTTTTCATCTGATTTTCTCAAAATACAAGGGGGGGGTTGGCATACTTATCCCCCCCTGCATTTTTTTGATACAATTTATTTCAGATAGATGATGTACAATATCTTTTTCCCCTACCAAAACCCCTTCCGGCGGAATAGCCACAGCAGCAAAACCAGTACCAGCGCGCTGATTCCTGCTGCCATCGGATAACCGTACCGCCACGATAATTCCGGCATATAAGAAAAATTCATGCCGTACCAGCCGGCAATCAGTGACAGCGGCAGGCACACCGTTGTTACTGTCGTCAGTATTTTCATAATGTGATTCTGGCGGATTCCCAGTTCCGACTGATAAACCTCCTGTACCTGCACCGCATACTCCCTAAGCACCTGTGTTTCTGCGGCAAGCCGCTGTGCTTTTTCTTTGATTCTTGCAAAATAAGCCGTGTGTTGTGCATCCAGAACAGCATTTTCATTTTCTTCCAGCGCAGCTGCGATTTCAATGAACTGGCTGTAATAACGGTAAAACTGAAAAATTTTCTTTTTTACCTGTAACATACTGCTGTTAAAATCCATTCCGCCCGCACGAAACACTTCTTCTTCTAATACGGATAACGTCCTTTCCAGTTTTTCCATATACTGCAGATCATCTGTGGTCATTGCACCAAACAGCTCATACAAAAAACGTTCTTTGGTATAGGCTTCTTTATGAAGAAACGTATTTATAAGTTCCTGCACTTTTCCGGCTGAGCCTGTATATTGTATACAGACAATTTTTTCTGCTGTTATAAAAACTGCAAAATGCCACGACACATTCTTTTTTGTTTTTTCCGGCACATGCCATTCTATCAGCGTATGGCTTTTATCCTGTATCATCCTGCACCCGCGGATATATTCCCCTCCGCTGCATCCACAGCAAAACTGTCCAAATGACTGGCTGTTTTCCAGTTTATGCGCATCGATTACTGCAATTGTATCTTTTTGTTCCCAGAATTCATCTTCACAAACCGTTTTCAGACCGGACGATACAATCTGATAAAACACGCCATCCTGCATACTGGTCTCCATTTCCCTGAAACTCATACTCCCTAAGCCCCTGTATCATACAACAACAGTATTTCCCCTTTTCCGGCGGTTTAACCGCAAAAAGACGGCAAATACCATTTATCCGTGCATGGTACTGCCGCCTTTACAACTCTAATTCTGCGCTTTTTAAGCGATAACAAATCCGTTCTGTACGGTATATGTCTTTCCATTATCCGCTACGGTTCCCGAATAATCATAAGCAATGATTCCGTTTCTGTAATACCAGCTGCCATACTCATTGGATGCAATGCCTGTATAATTCATATCCAGATACCCATTATTAAAATACCACCAGCCATATTCATTCACTGCCATTCCTGTATAGTTCATATCCAGATACCCGTTGTTAAAGTACCACCAGCTGTACTCATTCACTGCCATTCCCGTATAGTTCATATCCAGATACCCGTTGCTAAAGTACCACCAGCCGTATTCATTCACTGCCATTCCTGTATAATTCATATCCAGATAGCCATTGTTAAAATACCACCAGCCATATTCATTCACTGCCATTCCTGTGTAATCCAAATCAAGCAGTCCATTGTTAAAATACCACCAGCCATACTCATTCACTGCCATTCCTGTATAATTCATATCCAGATAGCCATTGTTAAAATACCACCAGCCATATTCATTCACTGCCATTCCTGTGTAATCCAAATCAAGCAGTCCATTGTTAAAATACCACCAGCCATACTCATTCACTGCCATTCCCGTATAACTTTCATCCAGAACACCATCATTAAAATACCACCAGCCATACTCATTTAACGCCATTCCTGTGTAATCTGCCTGAATGACATCATCTTCTACGACAATCCAGCCGTCAGAAGTAACATCTCCACCATTCGCAAACCAGTATCCCAGCTCTATGCCTTTTTCATATACGGCATGTGCCTGCGCACGGTACCCATATCCGTTCAGATGCGTATTATCAATCCAGTAATTTCTTAACTGCAGCGAAATCAGCCCCTTTTCGGCGCGTTCCCTGTCCTCGTCTGTTTCATCCAGTCCGTTAATTGAAAGCCCGTTTTCAATCAGATACTTTCTTGCCGTAACAACATGTTCCCCGAATGCATCTTTTAATGCTGCCTCATACCATGTATCCCGCATACCCGGTTCATAACCGCTCTCTCCCCATATCTGGTCGGTATCATTGGGATCATCTGTCGAACTGATGATAATATAATTAGAACAGTCTGCTTCATCAAGCATATTCTGATACTGCTTAATTAAATCATCCATATTTCTCCATGTTCCGTTGTCCCCCATCTCGATGATCATGATGTCACCGGACTGATCTCCGTATTCTGCACTGCGGTCTACGATTTCATAAGTCGTTTCCCCGCTGACACCGAAATTATTGACCGGAAATCCTGTCAGTTCTTTTAAAACCCGCGGATAGGTCACACCGTTTCCGCCCTGTCCTGCTGTCATCGAGTCGCCCCAGCAGTTAATCAAAAATCGGTGATAAAAGGTCATGCCGGAAAATCCCGCTGCATATGTCTGCTGTGGGCGGTAAAAAAACGCCCCGGCTGCTCCCAGTAATGCTACAATTAAAATTATTATCTTGTTTTTCTGAAACATATCGTCCCCTCTTTCTTAAGCATAAAAAAGCATCTCTATATCAAATTTATAAGGATTTCTCCTATTCATTTAATAAAGAGATGCTGCTGTTTACCGAATTACCTTGTGTAATTCCATTTCAAAATCCTGTCTGTTTTTAAATGCAATTTTTTCAAGCACAACTCCGGTAAATAAGGAGTTAATTGCAACAATAAGCACAAATCCACATACAATAAGCGTTGGAAATCTTCTTACCAAACCTGTTGCAAAGTATTCTGTAAAGACCGGAATTGCAAATCCTACCGATAAAGCTGCAAGAATGGCTGCAATAATTCCAAAAAATCTCAACGGCTTATAGGTTGAAAATAAATTTAAAATCGTACCCAGTACCTTAAATCCATCTGAGTATGTATTTAATTTGCTGACAGAGCCTTCCGGTCTGTCTTTATAATCTACAATTACATTTTCCATCAGCAGATTTTTATCTGCTGCATGAATGGACATTTCCGTTTCAATTTCAAATCCTTTGGATAATACAGGAAATGTTTTTACGAACTGATATGAAAAGGCTCTGTATCCTGTCATAATATCTTTAATATTTGTGCCAAAGAGTGTATTAATCGTACTTCTTACCAGTGAATTACCGAAATTATGGAACGGACGCTTATTCTCCGTAAAATAGGTTGAAGACAGTCTGTCACCTATAACCATATCAACATGTCTTTCCAGTACCGGTTCAATCATCGCCGGGGCTGCCGATGCCGGATAGGTATCATCACCATCTGCCATTATATAAACCTCTGCATCAATTTCCCGGAACATCCGGCGGATTACATTTCCCTTGCCCTGTGCATATTCATGGCGGACAACGGCACCTGCTTTTTCGGCAATTTCTGCCGTACCATCGGAAGAATTGTTATCGTACACATAGATAACAGCATCCGGTAATGCACTTTTAAAGTCCTGAATCACCTTTTTAATTGTAGCTGATTCATTATAACACGGAACTAAAACCGCAATTTTATCCATATCATTTCTCCTCGTAAAATTAATTCCTAATTAGTAAAATGGCAACATTGTTTTAACCGTATAATAAAAATGCGGATTTGTAATAAACATTGTAAACCATCTGGTGTTAATAAAAATGTTCCATATATTTAATACCACACAGCACAGCACGCCCCAGCATAATACCCGTTTATACCACAAAGATACCAGCAAATGCGTCTGTTCACTCACGTTTTCCATACTTAATAAAAACATTGCCGTACTGATTGCAAACAACCATGAAAAATCACTCATATACCGGTGTACAACACCTGCACCCTGTATGTCTACAACCATAATTATAAATCCCAATGCCACCATTGCCATGGATAACATTGTATATTTTTTATCTTTCAATCTTTTTCCCATTGCAATATTCAATGGAATTAAAATCATCAATGCATTGTATGCGAGCAGTCCGCCAAAAAACGGTTCTCTGTTGTACTGTCCGATATAATCATCTGCCACACTGACTGCCTCCATAAACGGAAACGCTCCTGACACTGTAATCGGCTGGAATACATACTCAAAAATTCCCAGTGGAATTCTTTCCAATACAAAACCTCGTCTTGTCATATCATTTGATGTCAGATTATACGTTGCACCAAAATCAAACGGTGAACCGAAGCGAATTGCATTGTAATACATGGTTGCAAACCCGATGATTAAAAACGGTACGATAACCAGTACTGTATTGAGTAGTCCCTTTTTTGAAAAAAACAGCCGGTCTTTCACCAGTTCATCCCAGAAAATCGGGATTGCCAGTACAAATATCAGGATAAATGCCGGCCGGCACTGCAGTGTAAATGCAATAAACAATGAACCAAGCACCAGTTTATAGCGGCATACCGTATGACTGCCTTTTGCATCAATCCAGAATGTGAGTCCTAATATGCTAAACAGCAGACTACAAATAATCGGTACGGAATAAATGGTTCCATAGTACACAAGATACACGATGGAACTTGCAAATGTCACAAACAGCCCGCTTAAAAAATAAACTGCCATTGATACCTTTTCAAAATATTTTTTACAAAATACATACACAAACCAGTAAATTGCCAGAACCGTTAATACCGTTAATACCGGCATCAAATTCCATGTCATTAAATCATGTCCAGTAATCAGCTTGTACGGAATGTAAAATAAAATCGCCGGAAGTACACCAAAATAACAGTAATACTTTCCTTCATAATATGCATAATCCATACATTCCTTCTCCCCGGCTGCCGATAATGCTGCATTTCTAAGAACCGGGTCATATGGATTCTCAAGTGATATAACCGTATCTGTCGGCTGTCTGTCTAAATAGGCATGTCCTTCCATTAATGCATCTGCCAGTTCATTATAAATACCATGCACGTAGACCCCGTTGTCGATTTCTGCCTGCATATTCTGACCCGGCTGGACAATATATCCAATCAGATAAAGCAGTACACATTGAAACAGAATTGCACCTGCCACAGCTGCAGCCTGCTTTTTATTTGTCTTCCACGACGTTACCGGCACTTTGTACAGACTGCTTTTTGCTCCAAATAACACAAAAAACACCCATATAACAACCATCAGCACAATTCTTAAAAATGAAACCTGAAAAGGAATTGTACGGTTAAACTGAATTCCTCTGATTGTCGTCCCCGGTGTTACATTCTGAAAATAAATCTTCATATAATCAGACTGTCCTGACAAGTGTGTCCGTAAATATTTTGTCAATTTTACCGTGCTGCAGACTGTCGTTGTCTGTAAATCAAACCCCGCCAGATTTGCCTCATCATTTGCATATACACCAACTGTCAGTGTTGCATCTTCTCCGTCTGGAACATCTAAATAAATCGTGTTTAACGACATATTCATATTTTCAAATGTAATCCATGTATCATTGGAATCGTTTAATATAAAACTCCCATCATCAGATACGGTCACGGAATATCCGTGACCGGTAACATAAGACTGGGCATCGGCAGCGGTATAACCTGCCGTTGCCCAATGCCTAAAATTAAATACAAAGATTTCCAAAAATGCAATTACGATGACTCCCAGCAGTACGCTTTTTACCAGCCTATTGCTTTTTATAAACGCCATGCGTCTGAACCTCCTGCATTTTACTTAAGCGTATTTTCACTTTCCTTCATTCTGTTGAAGCTGCCGGATGAAAAATCAACCAGATACTTATAAGAGCAGTCACTGATTGTATTAAACTTTACAACATTATCAACAGATGTTCCTGTCAGTGAATCCTCCGCAATGTATACACCAACACTGTGTCCGTAAATCGTATTATTCATGATGATATTACCATCACTTCCAAATCCGTCTAAGCGGTCGCCGTCATCTGCGCCCACCTCTAACGGTTCGATATCAACACCGCTGGATACTTTTGAACCTGCAAGATTCTTATTATTGTTATAAACCGTATTATTGACAATCAGTGTTGCATCGCCTGTACGCACTAACTTAATACCATCACAAGTATTGTCATAAATTTTGTTGTTATCAACAAAATTATACAGTGCATTATCAATAGAAAGTCCCGGAAGACCTCCCAGTTTACCTGTTTCTGAAATATCGTTGCCATAGAACCATGTTCCGATGCAGCCGTAATCCAGGCATACACCTTCCAGATAGCAGTCTGAAATCTTATTGTTTAATACATAAGCCTTATACGTACCAATACAATATATACCTTCACCGACTGTCAGTCCTGAAACAGTGTTGTTCTGACAGATAACCTCATGAGGACCTGTTACTTCCTGATCTACACGGATTGGCACACCTTCATTTAAGCAGCTGATCATGATACCTGCTCTACCGGCACAATTGTTGATTGTATTGCCTGTGACATTGATATAGGACTCATCATCATATACGGCAATACCGTCACCGCCGCAGTTTGAAATTGTATTACCGGCAATCTTTACATACTGTGAAGTATCGCCGTTGTTATTCTTTACAACAATGCTGTTGCCTGTTGAATTTGCAAAATTACAGTTCTCAACAAGTACTTTATCTGCTCCCCAGAGATTTACATCGACCTGATAAGCAACTGCTGTATTCAGATTACGAAGACCTGCATTACTTGAAATATGCTGATTTACGTATTCTGTAAAGTAATAAAATGAAACCGCAATATCCGGTGTTGTTCCGCCTGCTTTCTGGTAAATGGTATGTCCATTACCGTCTAAGACTGTATTTGACGGAATCATAATAGTGTCATACTGTCCGTTTACATACAAATCCTGATTTAATACAACAATCTTACCCTGATTTGCAAGAAGGAAATCATTTAAACCTCCTGAAGCAAGGATTCCAACTGTTGTACCATTATAATAAACTTTTTCTGTCGGCAGTGACGATAACGCACTGTCAATTGCTGATTCTGCCGCATTTTTTGCAGCGGAAGGATTCGTCAGTTCTGACAGATTTAATCCAAGCTTCTGTAAGCGTGAATATACCTGTGTCTGGGAAACCATTGCTGTATCAAATGCTGACAAATCATACTTCTCAGCATAATCTGTACTTGCAGTATCTCTGATAGAACTGTCATAGTTTTCCGAATGGGATATCAGCGTTGCTGCACCATTCGTTACCTGATAGGTCTTCTTTTGGTAATTTGCTTTTCCTGAATAGCCAAAGTCTATTCTGCCGTTTCTGTAATACCAGTAACCGTACTCATTCTCACCAATTCCGTTAAAATACGAATCAAGGTATCCGTCAGTGAAATACCACCAGCCATATTCATTTGCTGCCATTCCGGTATAATCCCATACAATGTGTCCGTTTCTGTAATAGAACCAGCCATTTTCATTACATGCCATTCCGGTATAATTCCAGTCTAACACACCATTGGTAAAATACCACCAGTCATACTGATTGACTGCCATTCCGGTATAATTCCAGTCTAACGCACCATTGGTAATATACCACCAGCCGTAGTCATTGCATGCCATTCCGGTGTAGCCCCAGTTTAACGCACCGTTTGTAAAATAGAACCAGCCGTTTTCATTTGCTGCCATTCCATTATAACCCCAGTCTAACACACCGTTGCTAAAATAGAACCAGCCGTTTTCGTTGCATGCCATTCCGGTGTAATTCCAGTCCAATGCACCGTTACTAAAATAAAACCAGCCGTTTTCATTGCTTGCCATTCCGGTATAACTAAAATCGATAGAGCCGTTTGTCACATACCACCAGCCATATTCGTTCCATGCCATTCCGGTATAGCCCCAGTCTACACTTCCGTCCGTGTAGTAGTGCCACTGACCGTCATCACCGACTGCCAGCCCGCTCCACTCAGCGGCATCCGCTTTTGCTGACAGTCCCATGGTCATGACAAGAACCACTGCCGCTGCCAGTAAAATCTTTGAAAGTCTTTTCATTCACATTTCCTCCTTATAGTCTAATAGTACTTATATTGTAGCATAGTTTTTCCACAAAGAAAATACTAAAAGCATAAATTCCCTATCTGATATAAAAATGCTGTGGTTTCCGAATTTCCTCAAAACCACAGCATTTTATTAAAATGTCTGAATTTTTTTCACACCGCGTACAATTCCATTGATAATTAAAACACCGATTGTAATAAACAGCGTCCTAAGCACAATTGTTGTAAGCCTTGTATCTGCCAGTCCGAGCCACTGTGCGAAATAACCCCATGGTATAATCATCATTTCAAACAAATGCACACACAGGATTTTCATGCTGTTACGTCCATACCATATCAGTATTTTTGCACACTTCTTCCAATGCTCCATATACGTGGAAAGCTTTATCAGAAGCAGGCTTCCTGCCAGCGCTCCCGGTATGGCAGCGTAATTGGGCACATACCGTATTACCATATTAATCCCGCCTATATGCGCCGCACATACATACACAACAGCTGCGAGCAGCCAGCAGACAACAGGCAGTTTTTTCTTTTCCCAAATCTGTACTTTTGAAAAAAGATATCCGGCATAAACAAACAAAATAGCAAAACCGCCGATATCTGCATTTGTCGGTATCCACAGGTATTGACCGAAAATGTAGGACAGTGTTGAAACCGTTATAACCAGTATGGCGCGCTGCCACTCCTGCCACTGTTTTGTTGCATGAAATACCAGCTGCATAAACAGGGTACTCCAAAAAAACGCCAGCAGAAACCAGATTGCACCAATCCGCCATACCGGAAAAAACCACCGTACCTCATCTACGCCAAATCCGAATAACGAACCAATGGCTGTGTTAATACACAGGCTTTTTATAATTTCCGGTGTCCAGTGCTGTATATATGCACTGGCTGCCCTTCCTATAATAACAAACACCGCAGTTATGCCATACGGAATAAGCAGTTTTTGCGCATTCTTTTTAATTACTGCCGGTATGCTTTTTGGTCTGAATAAAATACCTGATGTAATAAAAAATACCGGCATGTGAAATGCAAAAATATAATCATTGATTTTCAGGCCAACAAGTGAATGACCCAGAATCACAAGTAAGATTGCAATTCCCTTTGTAACGTCAATCCAGCCTATTCTCTGCTTCGTCTTTTCCATACTTAAAATCCATACCAGAAGTTCATATCAACATTGCCTTCAATACCGTTTACGCTTCCTTTACTTGTATACTGCCACATAATCCAGTCACCTTCCGGAACACTTGATGTATCATCTTTATACCATGCAAGCCACTTATAAGCCTGAATCTCGCTCTGGATTAATACATTCTGGAAATAATCCCAGTTAGCATACACACCGGCAGTATAACCTGCGCGGCTGACTCTGTCCATAACAATGACTGCCAGATGGGTAATCAGTTCCCTGCCCTCTGAGCTGTACGGATCAATATTATATTCGTTATAATATTCCGTATCTTCGATATCAATATACACACCCAATACCGGATTAAATCCCTGTAACATTCTTAAAATATGATTTGCTTCGCTGTTTGCCTCATCTTCATTGACTGCATACGAATACAGATATACACCATACGGAATACCTACGCGTTCGCATTCCTGCATATTGCGCACTGCCCATACATCATCCTGATCTGTATCATCATTACCGTAACCGACACGGATAATGGCAAATTTAATCCCGTCTGCTTTTACGGCATCCCAGTCAATTTCTCCATTGTGCTTTGATACATCAATTCCGACGGATGACTTCTGAAGTGGCGTTGCCAGACCATTTTTAACAATATATGTAATTCCTACATAGGTATATTCACCGTCATAATTATAATTAATTGTACCGTTTTCAAAATACCATGAACCATAGCTGTTTGAAGCAACACCCGTAAAAGTGCCATCGACTCCGCCGCTGCTTACATACCACCAGCCATACTCATTTGCTGCCATTCCATTATATGTAAAGTCAATTGTTCCGTTCGAAATATACCACCAGCCATACTCGTTATCTGCAAGGCCTTCATAGCTTCTGTCCAGATAACCGTCAATTAAATAATACCATCCGCCCGCATACACTGCCATTCCGGTAAAATCTCTATCCAGTGCGCCGTTTGTAACATACCACCAGTCATAGTTTAACGGTGCCATCCCGGTATAAGAAAGATCAACTGCACCATTATTTACATACCACCAGCCATATTCATTCAATCCAAGTCCTGTATAGGAAAGATCAATCTCTCCGGCATTGATATACCACCAGCCATATTCATTTAATGCAAGTCCTGTAAAATTCGTATCTACTTTGCTCCGGAACAGATACCACCAGCTTCCATTGGCTGCAACCATACCGTCTTCATTAAAATCAATTGTACCGTTGACTACATACCACGGCTCACCGTTTACATCAGCGATTCCGGTATAAGATAAATCCAGTGCACCATTGTGCATATACCACCAGCCGTATTCATTACATGCCATTCCGGTAAAATCCCAGTCAATTTCACCATCTGTCAGATACCACCAGCCATATTCATTAACCGCCATCCCGGTATAAGAATCATCCCGCTGTCCATCGGTATAACATACCCAGTCATCATTTTCCAGCTGAAGCGTATGTTCTGCCGCCTGCGCGCTTACCGGGTGCAAACTAAAGCAAAACATAAACAACAGTGCTGCCACTGCGCCTACGAATGTCTTTTTCATCTTACCTCTTTTCCGCATGAAACATCCCAATTTCCATGCCTGTCAAACACAATCTACATTTTCCCTTTATATCATCAGCCTGCGTACAAGTTGAGGACCTCCTGATCCATCGTATTGTTCGGCATGCTGTTAAACATGGTACTGTGACACTCAATGGCAAACCACTCACTGCCAAGAATCGTATTATCAAACACATCATTACAGTAAGAACCTTCTGCCAGAAATACACCTGCATAATTGCTTCCTGTCACAATATTTCTACAAACAATATTTTCATATGAGGCTGTAAAATCCAGTCCTTTTACCGGCTCGTCCGGCGTGCTGGCATGCCCCACTTCTATACCAAAGAAATGAAAAGATTCACTTTTTCCTTTATTGTTATCAGAAACTGTATTTTCCATAATAATATTGCGGTATGCGGAACGTACCATCTTAACGCCGCTTCCGTAATTCTGTGTTACGTTGTTATTCACAATCGTATTGTATGCGGAATTATCAATGGAAATACCCGGAAGCTTTGCCGGTGACGAACCGTCTGACAGACGTCCAAACGCCGTTACAAAGTCCGCTTCTAAATCTTCATCGGACTGTCTTAAACGTCCGCCGTTTTCCTTAACAATATTGTTGCTTACATACGCACCGAAGGTACCGTAGTCCAGACACATACCCTCTTTATCATTCTGATAAATAATATTTTCAATAATATAAATCTGATATGCTCCATCGGAATAAATACCTGATGAATTATTGTGTTTTACATTATTCTGATATAACACAATATCATGCGGTGTATCTAACAGATTGTATAAATGCTCATCTTTAAATTCATTGTATGCCGTGTAGTAATCGTCAATTTCCATCGAAGTCATGACAATTCCGGCAGTCAGGTTTCTGGTGCCGTAATTATCAACTACATCATTGCCGGTAATAATACCGTTGCTGATATTACCGTTTAAGAAGACTGCACCATTGCCGTTATAAGAAACGGTGTTGTTCTTTAACACAAAATCATGATTTTCGCCCATCATGACCAGCCCCTTATAAAGAGAATTGGAAATCGTACAATTTTCAATGGTAAATGTATTACTTCTGATAATATAGACGCCATATTGATAAGCGCCGGAAACAAGTTTTACATTATATAGCGCAAAATTTGTACATTCTTCTGCAATTACCGCCTGTGCAGTCCTTTGTTCCTGACTGCCTGTAAACGCAACACCCTCTGCATTAATCGCAATATTGGATTTTAACCGGATAGGTTCATCCAAATACACAGAATCACTGCTGATGGTTATATACGTATTATCACTCTGTTGAATCAGCGCATTTAACTCAGAAGCTGTCGTTCCTGTAAATTCCGCTCTGCCCGTAAATACATTTCCGGTCTGCATTGTCTGGGAAACTTTATTGTATAAATTTTTCCAGTTCAGTTCCGGTGTTTCAAAGGACGCCGTATCAATCCCCAGTTTTTCTATCTTTTGTAACACCTGAAGATTACTCATATATTTTTCCGAATCTTCTGCTGCCATTCTCGATAATGCCGGAAGTTTATTCGCTGTCATAATACTGTAACAGTCTGACGGATTCAGTTTCATCACTGCATTATTAACATCGTAATCCAGCGACTGTATCGCTTTATCATAAGCCTCCTGCTCTGCTTCATCCTGTGCATCAATCACTGCTTTTTTGCGGTTGTACGCTTCCTCTGCAGCTTTATTATCCACTACAGGAGAGACCGGCTGTGTTACCTCTCGTACATAGATTGTTCCTATGACAAGAAAATACACTATCACCGCCGCAATGATTATCCTCTTTTTATTTCTTCGCTTCTTCAATGTTGCTCCTCCATACCGCAGACATTTTACTGCTTATCCAGTCCGAGATATTTACTCCAGAACTGAATGTTTTTGATCTCATTTCCACGCTTTAAGAAATCTTTTTTCGCTTTATTGTATTTAAAGTCAATCTGAATGGTAAGTCCCAGTACCTGGAAAAACTTTGCAACAGCCTGACCCCAGCTTCTTTCACATTCAAATGCTTTATTGGCTGTTACATCGTAAAATACAATCTTTTTTGCTCTCCATACTGCCGGGAATGTTACCTGTGCCATGGATACAATACGGATATGCTTCGCCGGAAGCAGATAACCGTTTAAGGTCAGCTTACGCAGGGTATTGTGCAGTATGCTTAACTTTGTCGTTCTGGATGCCTCGTATGTCTTATAGTGGAACGGCACACTGATCTGGTCCATCGGCACTGCCTTATAGCCTGCTGCCATAATTTCCTTGTGCAGTTTTTCACCGTCTGTATTTAAGAAGAAATCCACACCCTTTAAGAAATCCCTGACACCTCTGGTATGTAAATCTACATTCTTATAGCGGTAGAACTTACACTCTCTGCGCCACTGTCCCCAGACTGCCTTCTTTAACTGTGCCTTGCCCCAGTCCGGGAAGTGGAATGTATTGTCCACCAGTCTGTTACGGATAATGTAGTATTCCAAAAATGAAGAATATTTATTTTCAAAAGGTTCATGCCATACGCAGATACCGTTCATCAAAATCAGATGCTTCATGTTGCGCAGGCCGTATTCAAGGTCATCGCCACGGATAAAGATTGGCAGCGGCAGATTTTCCTCTGATACGACGTCCATTGGGAAACAGCAGTACCACCATGCGTTAAATTCCGTATATTCTTCAATTTCATTAAAGAGGCAGTCCCATGTCACATTCATGTTTAAGTTGGACTTATTGGAAATCAAATTCCCGGCATTCCATGATGCGCCGGATTCCACCTGTATATTCGGCTTATCAATACGAAGCATTGCACCGCCGATAAATGCATCGGCATATTCGTCCTTTAACAGCGAAAGAATCGTATAGGTCTTTTCAATGGATTCTGTATCGATTGTAATATCATCATCCATTAACAGCGCATGGGTAATGCCGTGCGGATTGCCGTTCTTTAAGATTTCCATAAGACCTCTTGTAAATCCGCCCGCACCGCCGGTATTTTTGTTGCGTACAATATGAATTTTGTCACTGCCAAGCTTGTCAATATCCAATGTCTGTCCGTTATCGGATACGAAAACTTCCAGATGTTCCTGTAACGGGCTGTCCGGATTGTTAAATACATGCGCATTTAACAGTCCGATATTCTTTTCAATATAACGTTCACGCTTAAAGGTACAGATATCAATCCCGATTTTAGGCTGTCTTGCAGGCTTTTCAATCGCTGTATCCTCATAATAGCCGCCGTAAAGCACAGCACCGTCTGAGAGTGCAGTCACTTCAAAATAGAGCATGCCTTTTTCTTCATTGCCGAATGGGAATGAATAGAAGCTTCTCTCTGTCGTATGCACTTCCTGTCTTACCAGCTCTTTCTTTAAAACTTCTCCGTGAAGAAACAGCTTGCTTGAAAGTGTCACCAGTACATCACCCTGTAATTCCAAATTGACGGATACTTCTTTAACCTGTGTGTACTTTCTCCACTTTTCAATGGAAAATCCGTTAAAATAAGTATCAAATTCCACTTTACCGCCTTTATCCAGCGAAAAGCCTCCGCCCGGCATCATATAGACTTTGCTGCGGTTGATAAAGTTTAAATCGCTTTTTAAATGATTCTCATCTCTGTTGATGTTAAAATCATCATCAATCACATTGGTGTGCAGATATAATTTTTCCTCGGTGCATAATCCCTCTGTCGGCCAAAGTATTTTCTGAAGCTTCATCTTAATTCATTTCTCCCATTCTAACTATTCTACTCTTTTACAGAGTATTTATCTTTATTTTTCCCTGTTTTACAGTTCTTTTTCACACATTTCAAGTGCTGCGGCAATCACCTTATCCATATCGTAGTACTTGTATCCGCCAAGTCTTCCGCCGAAAATGACCTTGTGTTCTTTGTCGGCAAGCTCCTTGTACTGCTGATACAGGGCATTGTTCTTGTCATTATTGACCGGATAATACGGCTCGTCGCCCTTCTTCCATTCGCTTGAGTACTCTCTTGAAATAATGGTTGTCGGCTGCTTGCCAAATTCAAAGTGCTTATGCTCAATGATTCTTGTATACGGCACTTCTCTTTCTGTATAGTTGACAACGGCATTTCCCTGATAGTTTTCCATCGGAAGTTCTTCTGTTTCAAAACGTACAGAACGGTATTCAAGTACACCCAGCTTATAATCGTAGAACTGGTCAATCATACCTGTGTATACAATCTTATCTGCCATTGCATCAAATTCTTCTCTGTTGTCAAGGTAATTCGTATTTAAGCGCACTTCAATGCCATCTAACATCTTTTCTACAATCTTTGTATAACCGCCAATCGGGATACCCTGATATCTGTCATTGAAATAGTTGTTATCGTAAATAAAACGAAGCGGCAGACGCTTGATGATAAAGGACGGTAAATCCTTGCAGTCACGTCCCCACTGCTTTTCGGTGTAACCCTTAATCAGCTTTTCGTAAACGTCTTTTCCAACTAAGGAAAGTGCCTGTTCTTCAAGGTTCTTTGGCTCTGTAATATTTAAGTCTGCAATCTGTGATGCAATAATGTCCTTTGCTTCCTGTGGTGTTGCAATATTCCACATTTTGCTGAAGGTATTCATGTTAAACGGCAGATTGTAGAGTTCATTCTTATATCTTGCTACCGGTGAGTTGATATAGTTGTTAAATTCCGCAAACTGATTAACATATTCCCAGATTTTCTTATCAGATGTATGGAAAATATGCGCACCGTATTTATGCACATTAATGCCGGATACATTTTCACAGTAAATGTTACCTGCAATATGGTCTCTCTTATCAATCACCAGACAAGTCTTTCCCTTCTTTTTGGCTTCATATGCAAAAACTGCACCGTAAAGACCTGCACCTACTACTAAATAATCATACTTCATTTTTTAATCCTCCTTGTTTTGCGAAGCAAAATGCCATGTGAGTTTACTCACATTCTGCCCCCAAGCAGGAGCAGAGGATTTTACCTCCTTGTTTTGCGAAGCAAAATGCCATGTGAGTTTACTCACATTCTGCCCCAGGCAGGAGCAGGGGATTTTACCTCCTATTTCTCATATGCCATCATAGCACTTTGTTTTTTTTACACTATTTCCCAATCGTGTTCAAATGTACACGGTCCAAATTCATTGTGGACATAATCGCGTACCGTAATCTGCATAATGTTGCGGACATTGTCGTAGAGTTCTCCGTGTTCACCGTTGATACCGATATCCAGATAATACTTGCCCGGAAGCAGCATCAGCTTTTCAATCGTAAATGTAACGGTTCCTTCTTTCTCCAATACCGGAAGATTATCTCCCGGCTTTGCAAAGCAGCTGCCGTAGCAGTACTGCCAGTTATCGCGGACAAAATCCATATTGAAATTGACGGCAATGCCTTTTAAGGCTGTCGCATATGAAAACTTTAAAACAACCTTATCGCCTGTACTAAAGGTCTGGCATGGATTTCCGTCTTTGTCGTATAAGTCCACTTTGGTAAACCGCACCTCATGGCTTCCGTCCCGGCGCGCTTCCGGGTGGACATTCTGTGTCAGTTCAAGAATCGAGCGTCCTCTTTCATCGGAAAGCTTTTCTTTGCTCTCCTCTGCCAGCCTTGCAATACGCTCATCTTCCATCGAATCCAGATAATGCATGCCAATCAGCTTCGGACTGCCGTCCTCTTTGATTTTGCCTTCCTCCAGCCAGATTAAACGGTCACAGATGCTGTATAACTGCTCCATGGAGTGGGATACAATAACAATGGTCGTTCCCTGCTCTTTAATCTCTTTTAAGCGTTCAAAACACTTCTTCTGGAAGCTGACGTCACCAACGGCAAGGATTTCATCAATCAGCAGTACATCGGCATTGACGTTAATTGCAACAGCGAATGCAAGACGCATATACATACCGGACGAATAGGTACGCACCGGATTGTCAATATATTCTTCAAGCTCCGAAAAGCGGATAATTTCTTCAAGCCGCTCGTCAATTTCTTCTTTTTTCAGGCCGAAAATAGTCGCGTTGATATAAATGTTTTCCCTGCCGGACATATCCGGGTGAAATCCCGCACCCAGTTCAATCAGGCTCGATACCCTGCCTTCGACCTTTACCGTGCCGGAATTTGGCTTTAAAATCTTTGTGAGCAGCTTTAATGTTGTACTTTTGCCGCAGCCGTTACGCCCAATCAGTCCCACTGCCTGTCCCTTTGGAATCTCAAAGGAAATACCGTCTAGAATCTGTCTGTTTTCGTGGCGGTTTCTGTTGTGGAATATTGCACGTTCCTTGAGCGTGCTTCCCTTGTCCATATAAACCTTAAAATGCTTTTCAACATCTTTTACTTCTACGGAATACTGTATTTCACTCATTATAATTCCTCCGCAAAATTATCATCCAGCTTGGCAAATACGAGTTCTCCGATAATCACCATGACAATCGCAAATACGGCTGAATATAATATATCTTTTCCTAATGGAAGCTCTTTCCAGTATAAAATTCTGTGATAAGACTCAATAACCGCAGTCATCGGATTCACCTTAAACAGCCACTTGATATTCGCCGGAATCATCTCCAGGGAATACATAATCGGTGTTCCGTAAATCCATGCCATTAAAACAACGGTTGTAATGTGTTCCAAATCCTTAAAAAATACGGTTCCTGCCGATACAATCAGGGCAAAGCCCAGTGACAGCAGATATTCGATTGCCATAATAAGCGGCAGGTAAAGCAGTGCCTCTATGCGCACACCGATTCCTGAAATAAATAATACGGCAAATACAATAACAAAACAAAACAGCATATTGATAAAATTAGAGGTCACACAGGAAACCGGAAGGACTTCCCTCGGAAAATAGATTTTTTTAATCATATCCCCCTGATACCGTACACAGCCGGACCCCTGCCGGAGTGACATATCAAAAAACAGCCACGGAATCATGCCCACAATCATGTAAACATAAAACTTGTCCAGGTTGCTTCGGACAATCACTGAAAACACAATTGTATATACTATAATCTGACAAAGCGGATTGATAAACGTCCATAAAAATCCTAATACGGAACCCTTATATTTCCCTCTTAAATCCTTTTTCACAAGACTTCCTATCATATCGCTGTAGGAAATAATGTCTTTGATTCGTTCTTTCATGAAGATTCTATCCTTTCATATTGCAAGAATTTTAATTCTTTGTAATAAACCATTCCTAATCGTAACACATTTGTAATATCTACACAATACAAATCTTTGATAACCCTTTGCATTTTTATAGGATATCTCTTTATTTTTAATAGTATCCCTTTATTTTGTATTTTAAAGTATAATAAAGAATGTCCAGATTCATCAGTACTACACTTATTTTTTGCCGTTTACTTCCATTTTGTTTTAGCTTTGATTTTAACGCATAGCGGCGGCGCAGAATCTGTATTTTCTTTTTATCATATCCGTCTGTCTGTTCCAGAAATTCGCAGACGGCATAAAAAGAACGCTCCATTGCCTCATACGATGATGAATAACTGTTTACGGTATCATTGTGGATATAGATTTTATCCTCTATGGCACAGAAGCTTCTTTTTTCGTGAAACATCAGCAGCCACAGCAGAAAATCGTCACAGCCGTTTACGGTAAGACGGCGTTTGCACCAGTCCCTGGGTATCACAGCTTTACGGATCAGGCACTGTCCCGGTGAAAATATCATATCTGTGCCATACAGATACATTTTTTCATGCCCCACTTCTTTTAGTACCGCCTTTTTGGCATAAATCGGAATCTGTTTTTCTAAAATATGCTCCGGCGTAAAAAATAAGCGGCAGCCATTGCCCGCCACAACATCTGCGTGGGTCTGCTCTGCCGCTGTAAGTAATGTCCGTACCGCACTGTCTGAAATGGCATCGTCCTGGTCTAAAAATAAGATGTACTCTCCCTGTGCTTTTGAAAGCCCTGTCAGTCTTGCCGCATGAATCCCTTGATTTTCCGTGTGGTTGACGGCAGTCAGTTCAAAAGCCTGGTCAGGTACATAATTTCGTATCAGTTCTTCTTCCTTCAAAAGGCCGTCTGCCGGACTGTCATTGACTAGAATAAATTCCAGTTTTGCCTTCGGCACATTTTTACCTTTTTGCGCAGCCGGAAGCAGCTCTGCATTTTTTCGTATCATCGCCATCAGCCCCGGAATATAGTCTGTTCCTTTATATAACGGAGTAATAATGCTTACTTTGATTTCATTCATATTTACAGACACTCCCTGAATAATTCCATATACTGCGCCGCGATTTTCTGGTAATCATACATTTTCAGCATTTCCTTGCTTTTATCTTCAAGCGCCTCACCGTTTTCCGGTTCTTTAAAAAAAGCCAGAATCGCTGCGGCAAGTGCTTCCACATCATCCGCCGGTTCATAATAATGGCACAGTCCCTTTGTCACCTCATAATTTGCGGATACTCTGGACAGCAATGTCGGCACCTTTAAAATCATCGCTTCCACCGCCGTCATGCCAAAGCCCTCAAACAGGGATGGATTAATATACAGGCAGCTGTTTACCAGAAGCTCTCTTTTTTTCTTTCCGTCCACAAAACCCGTAAAAATGACACGCCCGGACAGGTTATGCTGCTCTACATACTCCTTTAAATACGCTACGCGCTTTGGCACATTGCCCACCAGCACCAGATTCCTGTCAATGCAGTCTGCAATCATTTCAAATGCTTTAATCAGCGTAATAATATTTTTATGGTGAAACTGCAGATTAATTGCAACAATATCACCTTTTTTTGGTGTCGGCGGAATCACGTCATTGACATGTACCTTAATCGGATTATAAATCTGCACAATCTTATCTTTATACCGCGCATAATAATTCTGGATTTCCGAGCGGTCTGCTTTACTGATAGCAATAATTTTATCTGCGTGCTTAAAATCCACTGCATACATGACTTTGTATAACAGATATTTATACCATGCCACCTTCACACTGCCCATCACCCGGTGCGATACCGCTTTAATATCGTGTGGAATCATGACGGTCGGTACCTTCAGTTTTCTCAGTCCGTTGGTACAGCTGGCATGAAAGACAACCCCGATATTATATTTACGGATGACCTTCGGCACAATCCATGTATTTACCCGCTCAATATCCAGTAGACGTACAAGCTCCGACTCTTTTTTCGGCGGTTTTACCGTGATCACCGTCACTCCGGGTGCAATCTGCTCCAGATAAGCCTTTGCATAGTCATAGCACAGCACAACGCACGCACCCATGTCTTTATTTTTACAAATGCCTTCCAGCAGATTTATCGCAACCTGGTCTTTTCCCCCGGCATGCTGACGGCTCAAATATATATAATTAAGCAGTATTTTTTTTTGTTCATCCTCTTTCATCATTCTCACCACATTCACATTTTTAATGCCGTTTATTCGGACGGCTCATCGTAATAATGTTTAAAATATACCCTGTAGAAAATCGCCCACGTATCCCGGAATGCCTTTACAATATCGGACATCCCGATTCTTCGGGTATTCTTATCCCGCACATAGACAACCTTCACCGGCATCTGCTCGATTTTAAACCCTCTGCGGTGAACCGCTACTAAAAGTTCAATATCGTATGCAAACCCGGACGTCCGCACCAGATGTGCCACCGGCTTTACAGCCTCTGCCTTAAAAACCTTTAATCCGGTCTGTGTATCACGCACATTCAGATGAAACAGCACAAGAAGCATCATATAGTAGCCAAGGCTTATCACCTTGCGTACAAACGGATAGTGAAGTTCAGAATCCTTGTGGAACTTACATCCAATCACAACATCGCTTCCGCTTTCCTGCATTTTCTTTAAATAGCCCTCAAGCTGTGCGGGATTTAACTCTAAATCCGCATCCACAAACGCAATATAATCGCCCTCTGCCTGACTGATTCCTGAAATAATGGCATTGCCCTTTCCACGGTTTTTATTGGATGTCACCAGTTTTATGCGTGTGCCGGACACCCGCATGCCCGGCACAACCGGGTGCGGCTGTTTCGCATCATCGCGTATGGCACGCTCAATTTCCTGCTTTGTCTTATCCTTACTGCCGTCATTGACGGCAATAATCTCCAAATCCGGTGCAAACTGCTCCACGATGGATAGTGTCTGCATAATACTGTTATAAATCAGTGCCTCCTCATTATAGGCCGGCATGACAATTGATAATTTTCCCCTTAACTGATACATACTTCTCCAATACCCTGTTATTCAGATATATATTCATATACCGCCACCGGCTGTATGCTGCTTACAAATTCCTGTGCATACGGAATCCACGCTGCAATACCGTCCAGTTCTTCCGGCATCTTTACATCCATCTGTATTTTATTATCTTTATGATAAACGGTGTCCATCCCGCTATCCGCTACCGCTCCGGATTCAGGTTCTCCGCTGATTACATAGACATAGCTGTAACGGTCTTTTAACCTTGCACACTGCACTGCTGCCGCTTCTTTATCTTCCTTTAACGGATATACCGGACAGTCTGTCATATATTTTAACGAAACCATCAGCTGTGGAACGACTTCTTCCCCAAGTACCACCACACTGTCTTTTTCATCTACGGTTTCTGCAAGCTCTGTAAGAATTTCCCACTGCAGCTGGGTCTGATCCTGACCGTTCACTACAATCCCCGCATACGGAATCAGAACTGCTGCCACCGCAAGCGCCGCTGCTGCACAGAGCATACCGTATCCGTCCCTTAAAATCCGGATATGAGCCATACTTTCCGCCGTCCATGACAATATATACGCCCCCAGTACAACGATTACTGCTATATATGGCACAATATATCTTCCATAGTAATAATAATGTAGTATTTCTTTCTTAAATACGGCTGAATAAATGATAACACAATAATAAAACATTGCCGTCAAAAGTACAATAGAATCCTTCTTTTTAAACCATGACGGACGTAAAAAAGCCGCAATAAAAATTACCGGCATGAGTATCACACCACTGCTTAACAGATACGCATAGCTTGTCATATAGGCTGACGGATACGCACTTTTTTTCATTACCAGCAGGCATGCTGCGAGTCCTGCCGCTGCAAATACCCATACAAAAATCCGCCAGCAGGTATTCTTGAACCGATTCTGCTCTTTCCGCATAGATTGTGCATTTACGGATACCGCTTTTGTGTTTTTCTTTACCGGAAGAAGTCCAAGCACCAGCGAAAACACGATTCCTGCCACGGACACCGCCATTACAAAGGCTTTGAGGTTTGACGGGCCTACCGGTCCGATATATAAACGGTCATAGTTGCCATACACATACGTAAGCGAACTTGCATGCATCATGAAAAAACCTGCAAGATATCCGGCAAGCATGACAACTGCCCCGGCAATATAGCTTTTCCTGCCTGTTTTAAAATATAATCCGTATGCCATCAGCACAAATAACGGCATAAATACATAAATTGTAATATGTAAAAATGCAAATACAACGACCGGTATGCAAAAGAGCCAGCGGTATTCTTCATGCTTTTTGTCTGTTAAAAGATAAAGCATTGCTAAAATGACAAATGCCAGCGTTGTTTCCACAAGAGAGGTTTTTGCCTGCCACAAAACCTGTGGTGACAATACATATAAAAAGAGTGCAATCGCTTTATACAGTGTCTTTATTCCCAGATTTTCAAGCACAAGCCATAAAAGAAATACAGATAATGCCAGAATCCATGTTCCCAGCTGCATCATATGCTCCACGCCGCAAACTCTTGCATATACGGCGAGCAGTGCACTGAATGTATGTACCCCATGCAGACTGCCGGTTGTATCATTTTGTGCCACGTCCTGCACCTGTTCTTCATCCAGCGTAAAATTATATCCCTCCAGATGATTTCCGATTGCCGCCATGTAATCACTTTTATCCGATGCTGATACACAATCCCCATACTCGTCAAATGTCATGAAATTATTATTATAACCATAGACATATCCGATTGCCTTTGCCTGATAAACGCCTTCGTCCTGTCCCATGCCAAACATTCCGAATGTCGTCCCCACAAGCGGTATCACCGCCAGCAAAAAGCCAATCCCTATAAGATTTTTCTTCCACAGGAATGTGCAGGACGGCTTTGTCTTTTTATATGCATAAGCCGCTCCCGCCACCGCCACTGTAAATCCCAGTGTCAATGCTGCCGCTCTTTCCAGTGAAAAAATATTCAATCCGATTAAAATGCCCGCTGAAAGCAGATATGCAAGCACTGTTTCCGATACACCAAGCAGGACAAGTTCTGCAAAATCTCTCTGCTGATAAAGCATCGAAAGTCCCACGCCTGCTGCCCCGGCTGCCACAAGCAGCAGCACCGCCGTCAAAATGCCTGCTATTCCGCTGTGCACGCCTGCCTCAATAACGATGCCTGCTGCCGTTATAACAATTCCTGCCACAAAAAGTTCCGGCAAAATCTTCTGTGCCGTTTTTTCTGCTTTTATATACCCCATGCAGTGTATCAGGATATCCGCCACACACACAAGCACAAGCACAATGCCGGATACCAGCCACAGATACTGTGCAAACCCTTTGCCTGCATTAATCATGACGTCATCTTCCGGTTGGAAATGCGTTGTAACCACATACACCAGACCTGCCAGACATAATAAAATGAGTGTACGCAAAAAGGGTCTGACGATACTTTCCGTTTGCTTTAAACAGACATTTGGTTTTCCTCCCGCAATCCGGCAGATTACCGCCGCCACAACAGACAACAGCCATAAAACCGCCAGTGTCTTATTGAGCGAAAATCTGCCGAAAAGGGCAAGAATTCCTCCTGACATGCCAAAGCCTGCAAGCAGCACTGCAAAAGAAACGGTGACTGCATCCATCAGCTCCATCCTTTTTCCGATACATACAATTCCATACGTAAGCACTGTTATTATCATCAGTACCACTGCTGTACTATTCACGTCAAACCCTCCAATATTCTCTTAAATTTATCTTAATTTATAGAAAACCAGTCTTTCATCATTACTTACAACCGGTGTCACACCGGTATATTCCTGCACGCTCTTTTCCAGCGCCGTCCACTCCGGTTCTTCATAGGCATCGCGGTTAATATACAGACCGTCAAAACCCTTTGATAAAATTTCCTGAATCATCTTATCAACCGGCAGGGAAGCCGTTTGTTCATACCAAATATCCGTGTCACTTCCGTCTGTTGTACCAAAACTCCATTTTAACTTATCAGAATGAAGATATCCGATATAATGTGATAAATGTCCCATATCATTCTGAATATCCCCTTCCGGATACTCTGCATACGGAAGCTGGAATATACTGTCATCTTCATCCATGACTGCATCCACCCGTGCAAAGAAATCCGCATCACTTATCCATTCTTCTTTATTACTTTCAAAATTAAAAGATACGGACGGATTCTGCTCCCAGATGGCAAACAGCATCACAAGGGCAACTCCGCCCATGTATACACATTTCCATACGGTTTTCGCAATCTTTCCTTCCCACTCATTTAAAAGCAGGCAGACCGCGGTTATGGCAAAAAATCCGATAAATACGGAGATTCTGTTATATCCTCTGATAATTTCAATGCCCGTCATAAATATGATAGAACCGAAACCACCCATTGTTGCCAGCAGAATCCCGCAGATATTGAGGTCTGCAAGTACTGTCAGGCGCTTTGTAAGCGTGCTTTCGTTCTTTCTTCTTGTAAAAAGCCATACCAGCAGGAATAAAAATCCGGCCGCACCGACAATGCCGATGTATGCCGTCCAGTTTTCATTGACACACGGTACATATTCATTATACGCATAAATCAGCTTTTCAAGCGGTCTGATACCGTGTCCGTTTACCGGAAGCAGCAGCTGGATAATCTTTAAACAGTACGTTTCAGAATCGGCAATACTGCGGATTCTGCCTTCCAGTCCTGTTCCACCATGTACAATCCTGTAAAAAATTTCCGGAATAATGGAAATCACAACGCATACAATCACACTGAGGATACTGATACAGCCGCGCTTCAAATAATTCCAGTCTTTCGTGCGGAGCAGTGCCGTAAGCATTGCCACCATCAGAAAGAAGCATGCAAATATCTGCCAGTAGCCAATGCCTTCGCTGGCAATTAAAAATGCCATAATAAAGCCCGCGTAGTTACGCTTATACTTAAAAAAGCCCTTGCCCGGCAGCATAAAGCGTTCATCTTCATACAGCCAGATACACATTAATACCGCAAGCGGTACAAAATAGTAGCAGGACAATACAATGTGTCCGATACCGCGGATAAAGATAAACGGCAGGAAAGCATATACGAGCGCCCCGCCTGTTGACAGCCACTCTTTAATGCGGAGCTGTCTGAGAACAAAATATGCCACATAGGCAATCATATAGAATGCGGATAAATAGACAAGATTGACCGTTTTGGCAACCTGTCCGCCCGTAATCCATAAAAATAATTTCTCAAAAAATACATCTGCATTATGCAGACCTGCAATGACATCCGAGGTATTATAATAATACCCATCCAATGCTGTCAGTTTGTCCGTTCCGATATTCCATCCGGATTCCTGCACCAGCCTTACCGATACAAGCGCTGACATTTCATCACCGCCCTTGTATTCAAGCGGATATGTTAAATCCTGTCCTCGAAGTCCCAGAAAATGCACTATCAAAACAGTAACTGCCAACGTAATAAATACGAGTGCAGCCGCATCTTTATACCATTTTTTCACAAATTCCCATACTTGTTCTTTTTTCATAAAATGATTCGTTCCTTTTCGTTTTATTAAAACAAAAAAGACTGCCGTATAAACGACAGTCTTTTTCCAAAATTTATATGCCGGCGACCGGGGTCGAACCGGTACGGGAGTATAAGTCCCGCAGGATTTTAAGTCCTGTGCGTCTGCCAATTCCGCCACGCCGGCCTGATTGTTACTCCGTTTCTTTTATATAGATGAAACAGAATGGACGGAGAAGGATTCGAACCTTCGAAGGCATCGCCAGCAGATTTACAGTCTGTCCCCTTTGGCCACTCGGGAATCCGTCCAAACGTGAGCATATCGCTCACATTTTGTTATTTTATCATATCTTTATGTCGTTGGCAATTGTTTTTTTTATAAATTTAAAAACTTTTACTTCTGACATAAATCCTGCACTCTCCAGTAATCCAGTGTTTCCCGTAAGGTCTGCTCCAACGGAATCTGTGGTTTCCAGCCGGTGCAGTCATGTACCTTTGAAATATCCGGTTCAATAATCGGCACATCAACCGGACGCAGTTTTTCTGCATCTACCCGGACTTCAATTTCCTTATCCGATAATGAAATAATCCGGTCTAGAATTTCCTGAATTGCCAGTGCATGTCCTGTTCCGATATTATAGGTTTCACCGGCTTTTCCCTTCTGCACCAGTAAGGCGTATGCTCTTACAACATCACGCACATCGGTAAAATCACGCTTTGCCGAAAGATTTCCGACATACATCACCGGGTCTTTGATTCCTTTTTCAATCTCTGCCACCTGTTTACAGAAATCCGCAACAACAAAGATTGGAGTCTGGTTCGGTCCGATATGATTAAATGCACGGACCATCATGACATCCATATGGTATGCCGCCGCATAAATGCTGCCAAGCATATTCTGGCAGGACTTTGTTGCCGCATAGATATTTCCCGGACGAAGCACCGTATCTTCAATAATCGGACATTCTTCCTGCCGGATATGTCCGTATTCTTCTCCTGAGCCAATCAGCAGTACACGCGGCTTATAATCCAGTTCACGGACAGCATCCAGCATATTGACTGCGCCCTTGATATTGACATCAATGGTCAGCGCCGGATTTTTCCACGATACCGATACCGAAGACTGTGCAGCCAAATGAAAAATATAATCCGGACGGACAGTTTCCAGCACATCGGTAATCTCACTTTTATTCAGAATATCACAATCATAGACGACTGCATTTGAAAGGGCGAGCTGTTCTTTTTCCGTCTTTGTTACGGCAACCTCATATCCTAAATCATCATGAAGATGATTTACCAGATACGGGCCTACGAATCCGCCGCCCCCGATAATCAATGCTTTCATAGTTTTCTCCCATTTGGCATGTATTTTAGTTGGCTGACTTGATTTCTTTTTCTACGATTGCAAGGTCATTCTTTACCATGCGTTCTACCAGTTCGTTAAAACTGATTTCTCTTTCCCAGCCAAGTTCTTTTTCTGCCTTTGCAGGATTACCAATTAAAAGTTCTACTTCTGCCGGTCTGAAGAAATCCGGATTTACCTTTAATACAACCTTTCCTGTTGCCTTATCCTTTGCGATTTCATTCACGCCTTCGCCTTCAAATTCCACCTCAATGCCGGCTGCCTTAAATGCAGCTTCTGCAAATTCACGGACCGTTCTTGTTTCATTGGTTGCAATAACATAGTCTTCTGCGTGATCCTGCTGTAATAACAGCCACATTGCGCGCACGTAATCCTTTGAGTGACCCCAGTCACGTTTTGCATCCAGATTTCCCAGTTCTACGTGATCCTGTACGCCCAGCTTAATGCGTGCAACCGCATGTGTAATCTTTCTTGTTACGAATTCCAGACCACGTCTTTCACTTTCATGGTTGAAAAGAATACCTGAGCAGGCATACATATCATAGCTTTCTCTGTAATTCTTTGTAATCCAGTGTCCGTAAAGCTTTGCAACGCCGTATGGGCTTCTCGGATAAAACGGTGTTGTTTCGTCCTGTGGAATTGCCTGTACCTTACCGAACATTTCTGATGTTGAAGCCTGATAAAATCTTGCTTCCGGTTTTACAATGCGGATTGCTTCAAGCATATTGGTAACACCGATGGCATCAATGTCTGCTGTCGTACATGGTGTATCCCATGAAGTTGCAACGAAAGACTGTGCAGCCAGATTGTAGACTTCATCTGCCTGCGAAATCTTCATGGCTGTGATTAAAGATACAATATCCTGCATATCTGCATAGATAAAGTGAATCTTATCCTTGATATGGTCTACATTACCGTAGTCTACTACGCTCTTTCTTCTCATCAGACCATATACTTTATAACCTTTTTCCAGTAAAAGTTCTGCAAGGTAAGATCCGTCCTGTCCTGTGATTCCTGTAATTAATGCGTTTTTCATGTTTTTCTCCTATACTATTATTATAATTATTTTATTTTTGTTTCAAGGCTATTTTATAAATACTCATTTCTGCCGGACTCTCTTAACTTTGCGAGTACCTGCTTAATTTCTCCGGCATTTTCCTTGGTTGTAATCAGTGTGGCATCCTTTGTATCCACCACCACAACATCCCGGAGTCCTACCGTTGCAATAAGCTTGTCAGCTCCTTCAATGACACAGTTTTTCGTGTTGACAGTGACAACATTACCGTTTACAACGTTGCCGTTTTCGTCATTCTGCTTGATTCTTCCGACTGCCAGCCATGAACCAACATCATCCCAGCCGAAGTTTCCTGCCAGTGTGTAAATGTTTTCTGCCTTTTCCATAATACCGTAATCGACGGACTGGGATTCCAGGTTCGGGAATTCCTTTTCCAGTGCAGTATCTTCCTGCGGTGTTCCCACGGCTTCTTTAATCTTTAACAGACCGTCATGGGTGGATGGCATATACTTTTTAAAGCAGTCTAAAATCGTAGACACTCTCCAGACAAACATGCCTGAATTCCAAAGATAGCTGCCATCTGCCAGATAAGACTTAGCGGTTTCTAAATCCGGCTTCTCCACAAATCGCTGTACCGGATAGCTCTCCCCATTCTTTGCAGCGCTGTCATACTTGATATAACCGTAGCCTGTTTCCGGATAGTTCGGTGTGATACCAACGGTTACAAGATTTTCGCCTTCCTCTGCAAGCGCACACGCATTTGTAAAAGTTTCCGCAAAAATATCGTTGTGCTTAATCAGATGATCGGACGGCAATACAATCATCACGGCATCGTCATATTTTTTAGCCACATGAACGGCACCAAGTCCGATACACGGTGCTGTATTTCTTCCAACCGGCTCACAGAGGATGTTTTCCTCCGGTAGTCCCGGAAGCTGCTGCTTTACAAGCTCCTTATAATTCTTATTCGTAGCTATATAAACATCTTCAAGCTCTACGAGTGGGCGGATACGCTCAACTGTCAGCTGAATCATGGTCTTTCCGTCGTCCGTCAGGGATAAAAACTGCTTTGGAAGTGTTACACGGCTTCTCGGCCAGAAGCGTTCACCCTTGCCACCTGCCATAATGAGTGCTGTTTTCTTCATACTAATCTCCATTCCGCAGGCATTTTAATGCCGGAGGAATCGCGAGCCAAATCTTATTTGGCTCTGCGATAAAAAGCGACTTTGTGACGCCTGCGGCACAAAGTGCTGTGTGACAAAGCTTTGATTTAAGGTTTTGTCACACTTATCTCCATTTCTGCCGCACCTACGGCTTTTTTCAATTCGATGTCAATTATACCGTTTTCTGTTTTTCCTGTCAACAAGCGTGTATTTCTTATTTATATACAAACCATTCCTGCACTTTGTCCGTATATCATTATGTACATTTGTTTACGAAGTTACACATAAAAATAAGCAGCCATGATACAATTTCATGTATATCATGGCTGCCTCTCCTCCGCTTATGGATTATTGTATCAGAAGTTCGCGTAAATAAATGCTGAACCATCACCTGTATAGGCAAAAATAAAAATAATGACAATAAACGCATACCAGACTGCCCAGCGGACAATGAGCGGCTTTGCCGCAATTGCCTCCCGGACTGCCACACCGCGTTCTTTAAGCAGACTGACAATAAAAATGATGATACAGCCTGCCAGCACAATCAGGAAATCTCTCCTACCCATGCCAAGTTCTAAAAATGCCGTACCGGTAAACTGGCTCATGCTCATTTTTGTAAAGGTTTCTTTCATCATGACCAGTGCCGCACTAAATGACACCGCCATATCAAAATACCAGCCGATATTGACAAGGATAAAGGTTCTTATAATCTGAACCACCGTCCATGCCTTCGATTCTTTGTGAATCTTTGTCTTTTCAAAGCCCTTTGCATACAGTGGCTCTAACAGACTGCTTACGGCAATAATAATACCATTATACATACCGTATGCGATATATTTCCATGCTGCGCCATGCCATATACCGACAACGAAGAAAATCAAAAGGTCGGCAAGACAGATTGGCATTGCCTTTCCCACGGTATTGCCCAGATGCTTTTTACTCCACTTACCGAAGCGGTTCATCTGCTTTGAAAGAGAAAATGGATAGAAAATGTAATCCTTCATCCATGTCCCCAGTGTAATGTGCCATCTTCTCCAGAATTCTCCGATGGATTTTGAAAAGAACGGCTGACGGAAGTTTTCATCCATGCGGATACCGAAAATCTCTGCCGTACCGATAACAATATCAATTCCGCCGGAAAAGTCCGCATACAGTTGTACACAGTACAGTAAGACTGCCACTAAGTTATACCAGCCGCCATATTCCGTATAATTGCCGAATACCGTTGTAACAAAGCCTGCCACACGATCTGCCAGCACCATTTTCTTAAAACAGCCCCAAAGTATCCGCTGTAAACCAAACTCTGCCGCCTTTAACGAAAAAGAACGTCCTTCATAAAGCTGGTGCGCCAGCCGGTCAAAACGGCCGATTGGACCCTGTAACAGCTGTGGGAAAAAAGATACAAACAGCGCATATTTAAAAATATTCTTTTCAGCGCTGTATTTTCCCTGATAAACATCAATAATATAACTGATGGACTGGAAAGTGTAAAATGAAATTCCCAGCGGTAAAATGATGTTGGCCGGCTCAAAATACTGTCCGTGTCCGACCGCCAGCACCAGTGCATCAATATTTTCAATCACGAAATTTAAATATTTTACAACGCCAAGCAGTCCGAAGCACAGCAGAAGCATTGCCACTACGACACGGCGTTTGTTTTTCTTGACCTTTTCTTTATAGGCTTTTTTTGCCGCACGGTCCAATGTTTCCTTATTGGCTGCCAGATAGGCCTTACTGCTTTCATTCATGCGGGTCAACAGGATGCCGCCCGTATACGTGACGACCGTTGTAAATATCAAAAATACCGATGTCTTAATACTGAATGTAAAGTAATATAAATAACTTAATACGAGCAGCCATACCCACTGCAGCTTCTTTGGAAGCAGATAGTAAATCAGCACACCCATTGCAAGAAACAGAAAAAAATGAAGTGTTGTAAATGACATTTTTAATATCCCTCCCATTCAAGTCCCGTAGCTTTTGTGTAATCGCTTTTCATCGTCTGATACATTTCATCAAAGGATGCATAAAAATAATCCGATTCCTGAATTTCACCGTCTTGTGCATCTTTTAACAATTTAGCAAGTGCCTCTGAATATGTATTGCCAAGCGCACCACCCATATGGCCTTCAAGATCACCGTAGTGAATATCATCTCTCGGGACAAAACTCATCAGTGCCTTGTTAAAGTCATAATACTTCAGTCCCAATTCATCAAAAGCTTTTTGCAACGTATCATGTACTTTGCCCATGCCGAGTTTCTGCATCGCTGCCGGCGCAATCGGTGACGTCACGCAGATGAGTTCAATTCCGTTTTCCTTACAGTAATCGTTAATCCAGCCAAACTGCTCAGATACATTTACGTCGACACCGGCGTTATCACGGCCGACCCACAAATCAATATAATCGGCACCACCCGGTTTACCGCCAAAAGTGTCACGGTAAAAGAAGCCCTTGCCGATATACGGACCGTCTGCGCCTTCAACTTTGCCGTCAACCCCTGCTGCTTCAATAGAATATTCACGGTAAGCTTCTGTCATTTTCGTACTGACGTTCTGCTTTACGGAAGACCATGTGCAGTCCCAGCTCAACCGTCTTACCAGAACATTTCTTAAATCAATCGTATCCCAGTTATCCAGCAGATATTCCGTCTTTACCTTTAAATTCGTAATATTCTGACAGATAAACGGTTCCGTAAAATAGCCCTGCGGCTGTTCATCCATCCAGTACTGGTAATCCACATCCATAATTACCGTCTTCACATCATTGCTTTCACACGCATCTTTTAACAGATAGTACGCATCCTTTACTGTTTCCCCGGGAATTGCAAGATTGAGTGTATTGGTTCCCAGTTCTTCATCCAGATATTCCGGATTAATTGCACTTCGTGCATGCGATGCACCCAGTATAATCGTATCATACTGCGTATCTTTTCGGTTCACTTCATGCAGGATAAACCTTACATAACCAGACGGTGCAAAGCAAAAGTCACAAATCCCAAGAATGACCGCCAGTCCCACTAAAAATCCCGCACACCTGATCCATGGCATACTCTTTTTCATTTTCGTTTTAATTCTCCTTTAATAATGACAGCAGCTTTTCTGCTGATTTCTCCCAACTGTAACGTGCAAGCACCGGTTCTTTTTCCGATACCGGCTGTGCCAGCAGCTTTTCTATGTCAACTCTCGGATTATCCGGCTCTATATAATGTGCCGCCGTACCGAATATTTCCGGTAGGCTTGCCGCATGGGATACAATGACCGGTGTTCCCACGCTCATCGCCTCTAACGGCGGGATTCCAAAGCCCTCATAAAAGGATGGGAAAATAAAAGCTTTTGCTTCCTGCATCAGCGCTTTGATCTCACAATCCGAAACATCTGCAACATATGTCACATTCGGATACTGCGAAAAATCCACGGCGCTGTCCAGTTTCCTGCCCGCCGCCGCAAACTGCGCCTGCGGGTTATTTTCAGCCGCCTTTAAAACCCAGTCAAGATTTTTATTACGGTTGACGGAAGTCAGTGTAAAAAAATATTTTTTTCTTTTAAGCTGCGGATATTGCTCAAAAATGCGCATATCCGGCGTAACGCCGTTAAAATGCTGCCAGCCGTTGCCAATTACCGCAATCTTTTCATCCGGCACGCCTAACAGTGCATGAATCCGCTGCTTTGAAAATTCCGATACCGTAACCAGCCTGTCCGCTTTTTTACAGATTCTCTGATAAATCTTTAAAAACCAGTCCCGTTCCTCTTTCGGAAATTCTGTCAGAAACGGATACATTTTTTCAGATTCCGCATAACAGACATCGTGCAGACAGACAATGCCCTTCGGTGCAAGCACCGAAGCTTCATTGCACAGATTGACCGGTATCCTGCCGTGCAGCCGTGCATACGGGCCAAATACCAGCTGTGTCCAAAAGCGTGTCCGTTTTTTGACAATCACACGGATATTTTTATACGCAGGAATTTCCTTTGCATTTGCCGGAACTAAAATGGCAATATCTGATCCTTTACAGATTTTATCCAGACACGCCAACAGCTGATACGCATACCGGTCAATCCCTGTTGTCATTGAATTCAGAAATCTTCCGTCAATCAAATACTTCTTTTTACTTCGCATGCTGCTCCTCTAATTCTTTAAAAAAGCGCTTATATTTTTCCACCATGATATCCCAGGCAAAATTATCACACACATAGTCGTGTCCGTTCTTTGCCATGATATCAGCGATATCCGGGTGATTTAAAATATATTTTACAGTTTCCTGAAAATCATAATAATTGCCGAAATACAGTCCTCCGTTGCAGCAACTCACAAAATTTTTCGTAACCGCACAGCCTTCGTGTACGAGTACCGGACGTCTGCACAGCCAGCTTTCCATGATCACAAAGGAAAAGCTTTCATTTTTAGAAGGCTGGCAAAGCAGTGTGGCTGCACCGTACGCATCATATTTATCCTGTAAATCCACAAAGCCTAAGTCATAGACATCGTTTTTAATTTCTGCCGGGATTTCAAGCTCCCCGCCGCCGATTAACACCAGCTTTAAGCTATCCTGCTCATTCTGTTTGTAGCGCTTAAAATACTGTACCAGAGTGTCGATATTTTTACCCTTATCTTTACGTCCCGCATATAAAATAAACGGGTCGTTAATATTGTATTTTTTACGGAAACGATCTGCATCATAAGTCAGCTTCGTATCCATGCCCAGTCCCATGACTTCCGTCTTCATGCGGCTCGTATCACACAGATGCTCCGTTAAATCCTGCTCCGGCTGTGCGTTAAAAAGCATCCCCGCCACTTCCGAATAAACGGTACGGAAAGTCTTCATATGTGCATAGCTTTCATCGTGAAAACACGGAATCAACACCGCCTGTCCGGGACATGCCTGCACACCCCAGTACGTTGTACCAAACATGTAAGGAATAAAAACAAAGCAGCTGTACTGCGCTCTGTTCTCACGGATATAGTCATACAAATCCGGACTGTTAATCATTTCTTTGTGAAACGTATTTTCTTCTTCCAATGTCAGTCCGCTTTTTTGTATCAGCTTTGCATTGACCGCATCAAATGCCGCCGTATTGCGCTTTCTGATTTTAAAACGGCGGATTGGGATTCCGTTCTTGCTCGTATAACTGCCCGGCTTATAAAAATCCTTATTCCAGTCTGCCGTAAATTTTTCCACAGTCGTTGTCAGGATTTCAATATCCATGCCCGCTGCAAATAAATGATCTGTTATGCCCCGCAATGCCGCCTCAGCACCGCCCGGAATATTATCCCCGTACCAAGGCGCCACAAATGCAATTCTTTTCATACTACCTCTGTTTCTGAGCAACATCAGTGTGATTTTTTACACTAATTGCAAACCCTTTCTACAATATCAATAAATCTGTCCGTTATCTTTTCCCATGTATAGTTGGCATTGACATATTTCCTTCCGTTTGCACCCATGCCTGCCGCCGTATGCGGGTGCGCCAGCATGTAGTTTACACACCCTTCAAATTCATAGTAAGACTTATAATACAGTCCGCCGTTACTGCGGACACAGTGACCCTTTAAGACGTCACATCTGCCGTTTACCACAACCGGAACGGAAAGTGTCATCGCCTCCAGTACCACAATGGAAAGACTTTCAAACGGTGACGGCATAATCAGAAACTTCGCCCCGGACATGACATCGAACTTTTCCTGGTCGCTCACAAAGCCAAGGCTTACAATATCGTCACTTTTTGGAATCGGAATAACCGGTTTTCCCATCATGACAAGCTTTAAATCGTTCTGATTTTCCTTTTTATAGCGCAGGAAATAGTCAAATAATTCCTTACAGCCCTTCGCTTCATCAATTCTTCCGGCATAAACCATGTAATTGTCAATACCGTATTTATTTTTACAGAACTGTGAATCAATCGTATCCGGCACTTCCACGCCGCTTCCGCCGTAGCCGTCATTGTTGATAATGCGCTCATTGCGGAATTTGCGTTCCACAAACTTCTTTTCCTCCACGGTCAGATAGAAAAGTGCCTTCGGCATCTGAAACAGTGTATCAAATGTCTTTAAGTAAATCGGCGGCTCATCATGCGCCGTTGAAATTAAGATTGCCTTATCTTTAACAAGCGGCAGTCCCTTAACGGTTGTATAATACAGATAGGTCATAAAAATGAATGCTTCATAATCATCTGCATGGTCTTTGATGTAATCAATCAGTTCCGGTACATGCGGTCCCTGCATCTCAAACCACTGTTCTTCCTGCTCCATGGTATGCTCCGGATTGCCGATGACTTTTCCTGAAAATTTACCAAACCGGTTTAAATCACGCGGCTTGTCCACGCCGAAACGTCTGACGGTCACACCGTTAATCACATCCACATCGTTGGTATATTCATTTTTCCATGTTGTATATTCAATCGCTTTGGTTGTCAGCACTTCAATATCGTACTGCTGCTGTAAATGTTCAACAAGCTGTCTGGAAAGCAGCTCCGCACCGCCGTTTACTTCCAGACCGTAGCGCTGGACAACAAATGCCAGTTTTCTTTTCATGACTTATCCTTTCCGTCCGCCGTTTATAAACGTATCCAGATACGTCTTAAACTGCGCCTCTATTACCTTGTGGTCAAAATCGGCAAGTCTTGCCTGCTGATTTTTGATAATCTGTGTCCGCAGTGCTTCATCGGTCACGACACGGTTAATCACACCTGCCGTTTCTACCGGATTTTTATCCTTTAATAAAAATCCGCCCCTGCCAAGCGTACCTGCAATCGCCGAGGAATCGTATGCCACAACCGGCACGTCAAAATACATCGCTTCTACAAGCGGCACGCAGAAGCCCTCATGCTCGCTCTGGCATAAAAAGACGTCTGCAATTTTATAATATGCGAGAATTTCATCAAATTTAATATGTCCCGGAAATACCACATCTTCCAGTTCCAGTGCATTAATGTAACTTTTTAAGCGGTGGTAATACCGCTCCATGCCGTTATGTCCGCCCACCAGTATCAGACGGGATTTCGGGTTATAAAACTTTTTATAGTCGTAAAATGCACGGATGACATCCTCCTGACGTTTATTCGGTGCAATTCTTCCCGTAAAAATAAGATTGGTATAACCGTCACTGTAGCGGTCAATAACCTGCTGTGACGGTGTCTTTGCGTAATCATCAAACGGTATCAGAATCGGCAGGACATCAATCGGACAGGTGTATCCCATACGGATTAAATCCTGTTTGTTGTATTCTGACACGGCAAGGCAGTAATCCACCTTATCGGCAAGATAAGAGGCACCTTCTAATCCGTTCTGGCACAGCTGCGCCGCCTTGACACTGTATTCTTCAAAAAACTGCGGCGGCGTAATATTGTGATACACCATAACTTTTCTGCAGTGCATCTGTGCCAGCCGGTAATTTAACTTTGTTCCGGTGGATAAATGATATAAAATAATATCCTTTTCATTCAGCCTCGGCAGCTTTTCCACAAACTTTGCACTGCCCTTTGGCAGGCGCGCATCAATGCTTTCTGCAAAGATTTCGGTTTTATATCCCATTTTCTGAATCACTTTTTCCAACGCAAGGGCATCATTGCTGACTGCATCCCCAAATGCAAGCGTCGGAAGGAGCTGATAGATTTTCACGGTAAATCCTCCTAATCCTCATTCTTAAGCATTTACGCCTGATTCTTTTTTAATTCTTCTTCGAGTTCACGGATACGGCGCTCGCACTTGTAAATCTTCTTCTCAAGTTCCTCAATACGCGCATCATCATCATTGTATCTGCGGACCGTCTGTGCCACAACCTTTGTTGTCAGTTCATTAAAGCGGTTCTGGTCGTCTACAAGCGGTTCTACATAGAAGCATACCATCTTACGGATCACCTTTTTGACAAAGGTAATGAGTTTGCCTACCCCTTTACGTGTCGATGAAATGTCACGGTATGCAAGCACGGTTCTGCTCTCATCCATCATAGAAATATCGTCTAAGTAATCCTTCAGGTCAAACGGCACTTCCGTACCGCCTACCAGACAGGCAATATCGCTAAACGGAATTTCATTGTCTGCATATCCCTTTGCACGGATTTCCGCACGGATTTCCTTCATAATATCCTCAATATTAATCTGTTCCTGTTCCATTGTTCTCTCCTCTATCCTTAAATCTCAAGTTCCCATGAATGCGCGATTCTTGCGACACCCACGTCCGTCATATTCGATACCACTTCAAATTTGAGGGCTTCTTTATAGTAATCCACCGGATTGCCTTCTCCGTATTCAATCGTAATATCCAGCCAGTACTGTCCCGGAATGAGATTGAGTTCCGGCATGGTAATGACAAACCTGCCATCCTTATCAATATCAAAGTTGTCTACGCGGTCAATACGGGTATTGGTTCCGTAAACCCAGAGTCCGTCACTTCTGAAAATTCCGTAGCCAAATACGGCATCCGTTACTTTCTTTTCTACATGATAGCTTAAATCCAGCACCATTTTTTCACCGGTACGAAACGTCGTCTGCTCTTTTCCGTCGGCATCTAACATCTTAATCTGCGTAAACTTGGCATCTTCCGAACCGTAACGCTTCATTTTTGCCTTGCGTTTTTTTTCTTCTTCTGCCTGCATATTCTGTAATTCCAGCTTCTGAAGGCGTAACCGTTCTTTTTCCTGCTGGTCGATTCTCTGGGTATTCATATAATCCAGATATTCCAGATGGACTTCCTTTGGTCTTCCTTCCATTGCAATTTTACCTTCGCATATCCAGATTGAACGGTCACAAATCTGCTCAATCTGTCCGAGAGAATGGGATACAATCACAATCGTTGTGCCGCTTGCCTTAATTTCTCTTAATTTATTAAAACACTTTGCCTGGAAATTGGCATCCCCTACGGCAAGGATTTCATCAATCAGCAGAATATCCGCATCAACATTAATCGCAACAGAAAATGCCAGTCGTGTATACATCCCGGAGGAATAGGTCCTTACCGGATTATCGATAAATTCCTCCAGCTCAGAAAATGCGATGATTTCCTCTAGACGCTCATCAATTTCTTTCTTTGTCAGTCCGAAAATTGCCGCATTGGTGTAAATGTTTTCCCTGCCGCTCATATCCGGATGGAAACCGGCACCCAGTTCGATTAAGCTTGATACCCGTCCGCACATTTCGATTTCACCGGAGTTCGGATAGATAATCCTTGTAAGCATTTTTAAGGTTGTACTCTTTCCACAACCGTTTTTACCAACAAGTCCGATGGCTTCGCCTTTTTTGACCTCAAAACTGATATGGTCTAAAACCACACGGTTTTCGTAGCGGTTGCGCTTCCAGAACAACAGTTTTTCCTTTAATTCCGTTCCTTTATCATAATACACTTTAAAGGTCTTGGTAACGTCCCTTACCTCGATTGCATTTTCCTCATTTTTCATATCCAAAAACAGCCTTTCTCTATTAGAAATTCTCTGCAAAGCCCTTTTGCAGCTTCTTAAATAACAATTCGCCTACAATAATAAATACAATACCGATAAATAGTGCAAGCAGTAAAGATGACATCTGCGGCACATTGCCGTAGTATAAAATATCACGATAAATTTCTATCACCGGTGTCATCGGATTGAGTCTGAAAATCGGCATTGCCCAGTCCGGAACCATATCGCTTCCGTACATCACCGGTGTCATATACTGTAACGCCATCACTAAAATACCGAGAATATACTGTAAATCACGCAGATACACGGTCAGGGATGCAACAATTAATGCAATGCCAAGACACAGTATGTATTCTACAATCATAACGACCGGAAGGCAGGCAAGTCCCAGAAACTGCACTTTTCTTCCGCTGACAAGCAGTGCCGCAAAAATAACAATAAAGGTTAAAAGCATATTGACAAAGCCGCTCGTTACCGTTGCAATCGGCAGTACCTCACGCGGGAAATAGATTTTTTTGACCATATCCTTTTCCCTTAAAATGCTCGTTGAACCGTCCTGTACGCTGGAAGCAAAAAACATCCATGGAACAAGTGCCACAAATAAGAACATATAATACTGTTCATAGCCTGCTTTCATGATAACCGAAAACACAAGGGTAAACACGACAAGCTGTAATAACGGATTGATAAATGTCCACAAAAATCCCAATACAGAGCCTTTATATCTGCCACGTAAATCTTTTTTGACAAGACTGAAAATCATTTCCCTGTATTCATATAATTCTCTTAACTGCTTCACTTTCTTTCCTCCAATATTTTTCCCAGCCTGTCCTCTAACAGACTGACAGAATGCTGCATTTTGGTCTTTTCCCGGATATATGCCCCTGCCGCCGCTTTTTTCTGCTCATAAAATGCAGAATCTTCACAAAGCCGCTTCATATAAGCCGCCGCCTGTGCCACATCGGCTTCCGCCCAGTGATACCCCTTTTTAAACGGCGGGATATCCTGTTCTATTGCCGTTTTTTTGTAATCCACCATACAGGCAGATTCCCGGTTCATAAATTCCGTATTGGCAGACCAGTTTGTTGCAATGACCGGCGTGCCAAGCAGCATCGCCTCTGCCATGACCAGTCCGAAGCCCTCTGCCCGGTGTAAGGATACAAAAACATCCACACATGCCGTCAGGCTGTTGACTGCCGTTTTAGACAGCGTTTCGCATATAAAATATATATTATCATATCCGTCAAGTTTTGTGCGGATATTCTCAATATCTTTTTCGCTTTGTTCCGAGCGGTTCATTTTAATGACCAGCCCGACCTGTTTATTTTCCCTGTCAAATGCCTGTTTAAATGCTTCAATCGCACCCAGCGGATTTTTACGCACCATGCCGCTCCCGCTGTCATACATCATCAGAAATAAAAAGCGGTCTTTTGGCAGATGAAAATAATCCCTGTCATATGCCGCATCTGCCGGTGCCGTAACACTGTAGGGCAGGGTATAGACCGGCTTATCTGTATATTTTCTTAAGTTTTGCGAAATAAACTCGGACGGTGTCCACACTTCATCGAGCAGATGAAATGCCGGAAGCCACTCCTTTGGAAACTCCTCTAATTCCCACAGCCAGTATCCGATATTGTAGCGCGTATCCCATTGATTCTTACCCACGTCCATAAAGGCAAGCGGCAGTTCACTCGGATTAACGTGAATCAGATTGATATTATACGGACCGGTCTGCGTAATTTTACCGTCAAAAGCTTCGTTGGTTCTGCTGCCCCCCGGCGGCACAAAATAATCATACACTGTATAATCCCATGTGCTGTTTTCTAAAATTTCAGCGACCAGGCGCATACTCTGTCCCAATCCCGTATCGCTTTTGATGCTGCCAATCAGGTTGATGCCCTTTTTGTGTGCCTGCGGCTCAAATGGTGTAATCTCTGTTTTTTCAAGGTCTTTTGCACCTTTTTCGATGACTTTTGCTTTAACTGCACTCAGCATTTTCTGCGGTATCAGCTTTACCAGCACCGGACGCAGGGCTTCCGCCATGTTTAATGCTGCTTTTGAAAGACTCATAAACGGTTCAACCTTTCTGTATCGTTAAAATAAAATCCCGGACGATTCTGCCAAGCTTCTCCGGTGCATATTTTGCAATAATCTCTTTATAGGCTTCTTCATCGACATTACTGTTAAAATGCAGCATTTTTTCTGCCAGATTGTCAATCTGGTGCTGTTCGGTGCCGTTTAAATCAAAACGGTCTCCATGCTGTCCGATAATTTCATCATAAATATCGAGATTGCCCACAATCATCGGCTTTCCAAACTTCATGACTTCAATTAACGGCATGCCAAAGCCCTCCGCCTTAGACGGAAATACAAAGCAGGAGCAGTCTGCAAACAGCTGATGTTTTTTATCATGGGTCACATAATCCAGATACGTAATGCCCTTTGTCTGTGCCATGGTTTGCTTTAACAGACTGTCAATATCGTCTTCCTGCATTTTCCCTGCAAGAATCAGCTCCTTTGTGCCGCCAAGCTCCCGGTATCTGCGGTAGCCCTTTAATAAGAGATCCACGCCTTTTCGCTTTTCCATATTGCCTACATATAAAAAGTAACCTTTATCCGTTGTTTCCCATGTGTCCTTTAACGGATTGGCAATGATGTAGGCATTGCAGTTTGCAATTTTTCGTGCCGCCGGAAAAAGCTTTTCTGTTGTCTTTTTCGTCTGTATTGAATTGTACAGAATCATATCCGTATTTCTTAATGTCTTTGCAAGATTATGTTTAAAATACAGGCTGTAAACAATGCCAAAATATTCGACATATTCAATCGGAAACATATCATGAATTGTAATCATGGTTTTAAAATTTCCTTTTAAGCGGATTGGGATAATGGTATTGACCTCCCAGAATAAATCCGGCTGAATTTCATTTAACTGTTTCTGAATAAATGAAAAGTAGGAATACACGCCCGCACTGCGGTATACGGCTTTCCCCTGTGTAATTACGGGGATTCCCTTTTCCATAAAATATCGGATGTACTCGCTTTCTGCCACATCGGAAAGCAGTACAAACTCAAATTCCCGGTATTTCATCAGAACCTTTAAGAAATCATTCAGATACATCCCCACACCACTAGGTCTGCTGCCTAATGTACGGGCATCTACTGCAATCTTCATATTCTATCCATTCTGCCGTCTGTGCGGCTTTTTTATCGTTGTTTTTATGATAACCGTTTTCGGTGTATTTATTCTTCAGCTGTAACTTTTTATCAAACAGTATCACTATACTCGTTTTACACTATTTTGTCAAAGCTTCCATCATAATCCGTGCGGATTTTTCCCACGAATACCGGGATAATACCGTTTCCGGTGCTTCCCTGCCGCCTTGTTTTAACAGTTGTTCAATGCTGATGTCCGCATTGTCACAGTCCACGTAATATGCCGCATTTCCGTAAATCTCATGCAGCACTGGAATATCGCCAAGCACCACCGGCGCCCCCATGCACAACGCTTCCATCGGTGGTATGCCAAAGCCTTCATACGTAGAAGGAAATAAAAACGCCCGGCAGTATTGCATCAGCGCCCGCGCTTCGCTGTCGGACACATAGCCCGTGCAGATGACATTATCCAGTTTTTCCACCCCGGAATCATCGCCCAGCGGCTTTCCCGAAAGCACATAGATTTTATCCGGATTTCCTGCGGCATTTTTTAAAATCCATGACAGATTTTTATTCGGTGCAAGCGATGCCAGATAATAGTAATACGCCCCTTTCGTAAGCTTAGGATACTTCTGGAAAATGGTTTCATCCGTATCTTTACGGTCCATATGCTGCCAGCCGTTCCCTGCCACATAAATCTGTCCTGCATGCACCCTGTACTGCTCTAAAATTTCTTTTTTGGACGTCTCACTGACCGTCACAATGATATCTGCCTTATGAAATGCGTGTGTATACATCCATTTACGGTATAAAATTTCATGCCATGCACCCGGCTCTTTAAAATATTCCGGGTGTGTCTTAAAGACAATATCATGGACACAGACCAGCCCGCCCTTTGAAAACAGCGGCACGGTATTGCACAGGCAGATTCCCTTTGCCTTCTCTTTTTTTAAAAAACGTGCAAAACAGACCTGCTCCCACACTTTTACACGCCTGCTTTTTCCCGCACAGCGTACTTCAATATTTGAAAATTCCCGGCGGATTTCCTCAATGCGCGGTGTTTCAGGCAGCACCAGCACCAGCCGCAGGCACTCCTTATATGCCGGAGCCATTTTATTCATCTGCTTTAGAATCTCCGCGGCATACCGCTGTACGCCCAGTGCGGGTTCCAGCAGAAAGCTGCCGTTGATTGCATAATACTGTCCCATAAATTTTTAATTCCTTGTTTCTAGTTTTCTTTTGGGTGATATGTCGGCGCCACTTTCTGTATCAGTGTGCGGATATCTCCCGTTTCTGCATAAGCTTCTTCTTTTAATTCTTCCAGATGCTCAAAGAAATGTTCTTTGTCAAATTCAATCGGCTTGCCGATATGAATCAGCTTATTGGCGGTATCCTGCAGACCTTCTTCTTTCATCAGCAGTTCTTCATAGAGCTTTTCACCCGGACGCAGTCCCGTATACTTAATCTCCATGTCGACGCCTAACGTATAGCCGGATAATCGGATCAGGTTCTTTGCCAGATCATCGATTTTGACCGGCTCTCCCATATCCAGAATAAAAATCTCTCCGCCCTTTGCGTAAGCGCCCGCCTGTAAAACAAGCGAAACCGCCTCCGGTATTGTCATAAAATAACGGATAATGTTCGGGTCTGTGACCGTTACCGGACCGCCCGCTTCAATCTGCTTTTTAAACAGCGGAATGACCGAACCGTTGCTTCCGAGTACATTGCCGAAACGCACGGCTACAAAATCCGTCTGTGAACGCTCGTTGTACGACTGGATAATCATTTCACAGATTCTCTTGGTTGCCCCCATGACATTGGTCGGGTTGACCGCCTTATCCGTAGAAATCATTACAAACTTGCCGACACCGTACTTGTCCGCCATTTTCGCAACATTCCATGTGCCGACAACGTTATTCTTAACGGCTTCATTCGGACTGTCTTCCATCAGCGGTACATGCTTATGTGCCGCCGCATGATATACAATTTCCGGACGGTACTGTTCAAAAACGCTTTCCAGACGGGAAATATTCCGGATAGAACCAATCAGTGTTACCACATTGGCATCCGGGTAGGTCATCTTTAATTCCTGCTGGATTTCATATGCATTATTTTCATAAATATCAAATATAATCAGGCACTTCGGCTTGTGGCTTACAAGCTGTCTGCAAAGCTCCGAACCGATAGACCCGCCGCCGCCGGTGACAAGGATTGTCTTATCTTTAACATACCCCATAATGGAATCCAGATCGACTTCAATCGGGTCACGGCCGAGCAGATCCAAAACATCAACGCTCCGGATAGAATTGACGTTAATTTCGCCATCTACCATCTGGTAAACGCCCGGCAGAATCTTTAAATTACAGTCGGTTTCTTTGCAGATATTTAAAATGTTGCGCTTGTCTTCCATGGATGCAGACGGAATCGCAAAAATAATTTCATCAATGTCATAGACCTTTGCAACTTCTTTAATTTTATTTCTTGTGCCGACAACCTTGACGCCGCGGATATATTTTCCGACCTTCTGTGTATCGTCATCAATAATACAGACCACCTTGGAGTTGTCCATATAACGCGAATTCTGGATTTCACGCATTAATACGTTGGTTGCCTCACCCGCACCGATAATCATAATCCGCACCTGCTCTGCGGTGTGGCGGTAATTCTGCAAGACGGTACGTATCATGCGGTACATAAAACGGCTGGCACTCATTGCAACGATTAAAAATACCCCGGATGTAAAATAACAGCTTCTCGGAAGCATCCAGCCCATGTATGCCGTTACACAGATATGGGCAAATTCCGTTACAATACAGGCCTCCACAATTTTATAAAGTTCCGCAATGCTGGCATACTGCCATAAACTGTGATACATTCTGAAACACCAGAATATAATAATGGCAACAATCGTAAAAGGAATCATGTTTTTCTGATACTTGAGCAGATATTCCTCCGGGATTGCCGAAATGCTGATTTCAAAACGCATCAGCAACGATAAAAATACACATCCGTTTACTAACAGGATATCCGTAATAATCAGGCATATTCTTCTGACGAGAAGCTGTATCCTGTCTTTTCTAGTTTCTTCCATTTTTTATTCCTTTCGCCCAAAAAGGCATTTTTATCAATCCTATGACCGTTCCGGTTCCATAACTGACATGCAGCATTAAAAATAGAAACGGAAGTGCCAGACAGGTTTTATTTCGTATTTCCGGTGCACCAATCACCGCCGCCAACGCCATAATGACCGCCAGCAGTCCGTACAGCACCCACATCAGCCCCGTAAGCCCCACTATAACTTTGAAAATCACCCGTGCCGCCCCGCTAAGTGCCGTTATGCTGCCTGCAATGGCAAAGCCCGTACAAAAAAGTACCGACAGGATAATTGCCATCACAAAGGCAAACGGCACAAAATGATACAGGGAAAGGCACGGTGCGCACACACCGGTTGTCAGTCCGATCCAGTAGCCGTTGGCATATTTCTGCTTTAACATTTTTCCTAAATCCGGACGGATATGCTGATAGGAAATAATCTCCGGGTCAAAGCACAGCTTAAAGCCCGCCTTTCTCATACGATAGTGGATTTCATTGTCTTCGGTTCTTGCAAGCCGCTCATCAAATCCGCCGATGGATTCAAATACCTTCCTGCGGTACGCTGCGTGAAACATGGATTTCACATAGCTTTTGCCGGGATTGTTGCGGTACGGTGCAATACTCGAACCAAACATGGAGCTTTCTGCCAGAAGCAATGTATTGCGAAACGGTGTCGGCTGTTCGATAATGTTCGGTCTTTGTCCGCCGCACACATCTTCCCCGCTCTCTAACACCGCCACATTTTTCGTAACAAAGTCTTTCGGAATGGATGCATGCGCATCAACCTTTAAAATGGCTTCTCCGCGGTAGGCTTTCAGGGCAACATTCCAGCCGCACGGCAGTGTCCGCTTTGGATTGTCAAGCACGCTTACGCTTACAAATCCCATATCGGGCTGTGTTGTATTCTGTGCTGCGAATTCCTGCATGATTTTCTTCGTGTGGTCTGACGATGCGGAATCGACCAGCACCACTTCCATGCTGCCGTGTGCATAATCCTGCGCCGCAATATCCTTTAAAATCGCAGGCAGTGTTTGTTCTTCATTATACGCAATCACACATATCGTAATAAACATAACTTTCCTCATTCTAAACAACTTCGGCTGCAAAAATCCGATATTTGCTTTTCCTTAATGAATCACCGATACAAAGGTGTTCCATAGTACACTCATATCCGATTTCAGTCCGAATTTTTTCAGGCTTTCCAGATTATATCTCATTTTTGCCGGAAGCACTTCTTCTATATAAACCTTATCTGCGTCTTCTGCATTTGAAAGAAGCCTTTCCTCATCTTTATACGCAATGCTTGTCCTTGAAGTCAGTCCCGCAGGAAGCAGAAGTGTCGCATACATCTCCGGCGTATAGGCATCCACGTATTTTAAAACCTCCGGTCTTGTGCCGACCAGTGTCATATCACCCGCTAAAATGTTAAACAGCTGCGGAAATTCATCAATTCTTAATTTACGAAGCCACCTTCCGACACGCGTAATACGCGCATCATTGCTGACTGTCACCTGCGTACCCATGCGGCTTGCATTGTTGACCATGGTACGGAATTTATATATCCTAAAAATCCTTCCGTACTGGGTTACACGCTCCTGCCTGAAAAATACAGGTCCCGGAGAATCCAGCTTTATCAATACCGCGACAATAAGCATCGGCAGTGCAAGTACGGCAAACATAATGGAAGCCACAATCACATCAAGTATTCGTTTTGCCCTAAACCACGCGCTGCGTTTTACCAGGATGTTGTAATATTTCCGGACCTCTTTTGTCCGCATTTTATCGGGAAGGTTTGTCCACTCTCTTAATTCCATAATCTGTTCCTATTCCGGGCGCCATTTACTGTGAACGGCTGCTGCCACCATTTATTATTTTACAAGGCTGCAAAATGTGTCAATCACATAATCTGCCTGTTCATCCGTCAGGCAGGTATGCAGCGGCAGTGTAATCTCGTTGTGATACATTTCATAGGCATTCGGAAAATCTTCGATATGAAATCCCAGATTTTTATATGCCGTATGCATTGGCAGCGGCTTGAAGTGGACATTGCATGCCACACCGTTTTCCGCCATCCTGGTAATCATATCGTTGCGGTATTCTTCACCTTTTCCTGTAAGGCGCACAAGATAGAGATGTCCGCTTGAAGTTACCGTATCGTCAAAATGGGTAAGTGCCTCTGCCGGAAGCTTTGCAAGCCCTTTATTATACCGCTCTATAATCTCTTTCCTTCTTGCAAGAAGCTTCGGATAGCGCGCAAACTGCACCAGTCCGACAGCCGCCATAATATCCGTCATGTTACATTTATAATACGTTCCTATAATATCATATTCCCATGCACCAAGCTTTGTCTTTGCCAGTGCATCCTTGGACTGTCCGTGCAGGCTTAACAGCATCAATTTATGATACAGCTCTTCGTTATCCACGCCCGGAATATCACGCCATACAAGCCCGCCGCCCTCTGCGGTCGTTAAGTTCTTTACGGCATGAAATGAAAAGCTTGTAAAATCCGCACACTCTCCGCTCATTTTTCCGTTTCTTTTCGCACCGAAGCCATGTGCCGAATCTGCCAGAATCAAAATGCGTCCCAGTGCTTCCTGTAACGGCGATGCCGGGTGAAACAGTGCTTTTTTACGCTCTGCAAGCGCGCGGATTCTGTCATAATCCACCATAACACCCGCAATATCTACCGGAATAATGGCTTTTGTCTTTTCCGTCACTGCCTGTTCTAACGCATCATAATCCAAATGGAAACTGCCCGGCGCGCAGTCAACCAGCTTAAGCGTTGCCCCCACATGGCAGACAACGCTTGCTGATGCTGTATAAGTATATGCCGGAACAATGACTTCATCGCCCTCTCCGATTCCAAACAGCCGCAGTGTCATTTCAAGACAGGCGGTTGCCGAATTCATGCACACTGCCTTTTGTGTATGGCAGTATGCCGCAATCTCTTTTTCGAACTGTTTTGTCTTTGGTCCTGTTGTAATCCATCCTGACCGCATCACTTCTGCCACTGCCTGAATTTCTTCTTCTGTAATATCCGGAGGTGAAAACGGTATGTTTAATTTCTTCGTCATAGTTCCTCACAATCTGCCGTCTGACGGCGTTGTATCCGTTTTATACTAGCTTATCCGTACAAAACCGGTTTATTCATTAATTTATCCTGTATTCTTCTATGCAAAACGGCGGCTACTGCGCGTCACTGCCTTCCTCCATATCCGGGAACGCATACGTTAAGTTTCCTGCTGCATTGGCAATGGCAACCGTATAGCTGACCGTCTTATATCCGCTCTTGGATAACGTAATCGTCTTACTTCCATAGGATTTATGGAATGAGCATGGCACAAGTCCGATGTAAACACTGTCTACATACAGTGCCGCCCCTTCCGGCGCCGTAATATTTACGGTATAGCCCGAAGTTAAATCCGCTGCTGTCGTTGCTTTATTCGCTGCCGTTGTCGCCGTCTTGGTTGAACCTGCGGCTGTCGTCGTTGCTGATGATGCCGTCATGTCAATCACAACCGTCTGATACGCCTGGCTGACTGCAACCGTTTCAACATACTGCTCGTAGCCGTTTGCGGACAATACCACGCGGTGTTTTCCGTAGGCTAAGGAAACAGGCTGTGAATAATCCGTTTCTACGCCGTCAATCGTCATCACCGCATTTGCCGGTGTAATCGAGAAGTTCACAGCTCCCCGCTGGGTCGCTTTTGTTGTAAATTCACTAAAATCCACTGTCACGGAAGCATCTCTTGCCACTGTCACGGTCTTTGTTCCCGTCAGGCTTCCCTTTTGCAGCTCAACTGTATAAGTTCCTTCCTGTGTTGTTGTAAGCATTCCGCTTGTCACTTCAAATAACTGCTTTGTTCCGATACTTGCATAGCCGCCGATAAATGCATCTACACCCTGAAAGGTAATGTATCCGTGCCCCTTATCAACTGTAATTGAATAAACGGTATCTCCCACACCGCGCAGTGTCACTTCGTCCTGTGCAACAATCTGTGCAATATTAATCTTATTGGCATTTGACAGCACTGCCGCATAGGAAGCGTAAACATAAGAGCTGCCTGCCTGCTTCACTCTCCTTGCACTTTCATCAAACTCAACACCGGTCAGGCTGTTCTTTTCCCATGCATCTGATGAGCCGTGAATCTCAGTCGCTTTTCCGCTCTTATTGCAGGTCACATCATAAATCTGACCCAGCTGCGTCCCTGTTGCCGCAATAATTTTTCCGTATTTGTCCTGAATATCCGTACCACCCGTATACGCTACTTCATATTCTGTTCCTGTGTCTATATCCACAAAGTGCATAATCAGATCGTCTGTATTGACGTACGTAAGCACTCCTGTTAAATCAATCTGGTTGGCTTTCTTCGTTTCCATTTCCGTTACTGCCTTTGTCGGTGCCGGCAGAATAGAACTGCCCGGAATCAGTGTCTTATTACTGCCGCTCTGCTTTCCGCAGCCGGACAATAAAAGCGCCGGAAGCAGGAAAACCGCAAATATTTTTTTTATCGTTTTTTTATTATTCATAAATATCTGTACCCCAATATTCTTTTCAACTGTCATGGGCAATTCTATCACAAGCGGACGGTATATGCAATTATTGCCATCATTTTTTCATATTTTTACAAAAGCGTTTCTAAAAATTTTTGTCTTTTTTCATTCTGCTGCACGACTTTTTCCAGTTTTTCTTTCGTTTTTGGCGGAATCCATGCCTTATTGGAATTAAAATAGTAATTCATGACTTTCCAGAATTTTTCCGGAAATGCAAACAGTGCCGCAAGCAGCGCCCGCTCGGTATCGCTGACCGGCTTGATTTTGTCGTATTCTTCCATCATCTTATAGGCTGTCTGGATATCCCAGTCGTATTTTTCAAGAATTTTACGCATGAACTGATACAAATCACTAATCTGACATTCATTTTTATACTTATCAAAATTAGTAACCGCAGTATTTCCGTTAGAAAATATAATATTGTGATAATTATAGCTGCCATGACATAGCTCACCTGTTTTTTTCGCATAAGAAAGACGCTCCTGAAATTGTGGTCCTGCAAGCAGCTGTACTGCTTTTTCCGCCTCCGAAAAAAAGCTTCCTATATTCTTATATGCAAGCTGCTCAAATTCGGACTTCTTTTTTTTATTTTTCAGGTAATTTCCCGTGAGTTTCAGCTCTTTCATATGGCGTGTATACATCAGGCGCAGCTGGGTTTCTCCTCCCGCTTCAATGCCTGACAAAGCTTTGGCTTTCACATCCTTTTCATTTTGTTCTTCTGTGGTACCGGAAAACTCTCCTGCAACCTCTAAAAGCACAAGGTGCAGCTGTGCCAATGTCTGCACCGCCCTGCACAAATCCTTTAAATCCCGCACATTACACTCTTTTCCTTCATACCAGTCTTTGACATAAAACCGTCTGCCGTCTTCATCCGGTGTCAGAATCTCCCCACTGCTGTTTTGCACATAGGTATCCACCCACAAAAATCCGCTGTCCGCAACACGTCTTGTAATGTCGTTTTCACGCTCATAATATTTATCACTTTTTACACATTCCAGAAATAATTTCACACCGCGGTCCGTATTTAAAATCATACCGCCGCGCCCCCGCAGTACGCGGTTCACTTCAAAATCATACTGTTTCAACACCTCTAGCGATTTCTCATTCATACCATTCCCCACATTCCTGAGCGACCTTGTCGCGAAGATGCGATGAGAAATTCGCGCAGGCGATTTCTCATCTGCAATCATGGCTATTTGTTTTCGCTCAGAAACAAATAGCCGTTTGAAGAAGCTCTGATTTAAGGCTTCTTCAAACTCCGTAGGCATTTTAATGCCGGAGGAACCGCGAGCCATATCTTATTTGGCTCTGCGATAATAACACTTTGCGGCGCCTGCGGCACAAAGTGTCGTGCGAAAATCTTTGATTTATGGATTTTCGCACTTCCCAACTTATCATATGAGGGGTAATGGTAAAAAATGAACACATTTTTAGAGGTCTAAATGTTCTATCATGGCAACCAGCGTTTCCTTCTCATTGAGCTTTGGATTTTCAAGCACAATATGGAGCAGGTCTTTTAACGTCTTTCCAATCTGCGTTCCGGTAAGTCCGTATTCCATAAGGTCATTTCCCGTAATATCCAGGTCTTTGATAGAAATGCAGTCGCCGCGCTTTATAATGTCTTCATACATCCGCTCTACGGTTTCCAGATGCCTGCGCTTTGTCGTCATGCCAATGCCGACCAGCTCCTCTGTCGTATCTAACAGCGCATGTTGATGTGCAAAAATGAGCGGCATCATCTCTTTTCCATATGTATAAGTTGCCTCACGCACCGCCGGTTCATTTTCCTCTATAGACTTCTGTGTATACAACAGAAGCTTTGATACCGTATTGACCGTGTAATTATCCAGTTTCAGCCGCTTTAACGCCTCTTTTGCCGTATCCGGTCCGGCATGGTAAAACAGCGCCGCATAGCGCAATACCGACGTATTTTTAGCATGTGTAAGAAGCTTTAACGTCGGATTTTTAAATTTTCCGGACAAAATAACATCCGCCTGCGGCAATACATCACAAAACAGTCCTGTTTCCTGATAAAACCGCACGTAATCCGGGTGTGCGGACAAAAGAGTCTTTACCAGTTCCACCTGTATACGCTCCATGCTGACTTTTTCAAGTGTCGGTGCCAGTTCTTCTACAGCACGGTATGTTTCTTCTTCAATTTCAAAACCAAGCTGTGCCGAAAAACGGATTGCGCGCATCATGCGCAGTGCATCTTCGCCAAAACGCTCTTTGGGATTGCCGACACAACGGATAACTTTCCTCTGCATATCCTCTATGCCTTCAAATACATCTACCAGCCCCTGCTGTTCATTATATGCCATGGCATTAATCGTAAAATCCCTGCGCTTTAAATCTTCAACCAGATTTGAAGAAAATTCCACGGATTCCGGGTGTCTGCCATCTAAATAAGCGCCGTCAATCCGGTAGGTTGTCACTTCAAATCCCTCTTTTCCCATCATGACCGTTACCGTGCCGTGTTCAATACCCGTATCTATCGTCCTTGGAAAAATTGCCTTGACTTCCTGCGGCTTTGCCGATGTGGTAATGTCCCAGTCATCCGGCGTTCTGCCAAGCAGACTGTCCCTTACACAGCCGCCAACCGCATATGCCTCAAATCCGTGTTTCTGAATCTGTTCTATTATCTGCCGCACTTTTTCCGGCAGTTCCAGCCTGATTTCATTTTTTTCCTGTTGTTCCATTCCTGCTCCCATTTCAATTCCACTTTTCATTTTTGTTTCTGTCTGTCACCGTAATTTTTGAAAATAAATAAAATTATCCGCCTTATACAAGCCATTATGCTGCGTTGCGCCCATAATCACCCGTACAAGACGGATTTATTTAACGTATTTCAACTCTTAGTATGCTTTACCCCAGTAAACCATTTTCTTTGCAGGTCTGCCACAGCATACACATACATCGGAAAGGTGTTCCTGTTCAAATGGCATACATCTTGAAGTTGCCGTTGTTTCTTCTTTAATTTTATCTTCACATGCCTGGTCACCACACCACATTGCCTTTACAAAGCCCGGCTTATTGGCAACAACATCTTTAAATTCGTCGTAATTTGTCGCAACATAGGTATGTGCTTCACGATGTGTTCTTGCACGCTCTAACATTTCAGTCTGCATCTTGTCTAAAATGTTCTTGATTTCTTCTGCAAGTGATTCAATTGCAACCGTTGTCTTTTCTCTGGTATCACGTCTTACGATAATTGCCTGTCCGGCTTCAATATCACGCGGTCCCATTTCAACTCTGACCGGAATACCTCTCATTTCCTGTTCTGAGAACTTCCAGCCCGGCTTCTTGTCGGTGTCGTCTACTTTGACACGCAGACCCGCCTTTACAAGGGCTTCCTTCACTTCATATGCCTTATTAAGCACGCCGTCCTTATTCTGCATAATCGGAATCACGTCAACCTGTACCGGCGCAATCTTTGGCGGAAGCACCAGTCCCGAATCATCGCCGTGTACCATAATCAGCGCACCGATTAATCGTGTTGTCATACCCCATGAAGTCTGATGTACATACTTTAACTTATTGTCTTTGTCTGTATACTGTATACCAAATGCCTTGGCAAATCCGTCACCGAAGTTATGGCTTGTACCGGACTGTAATGCCTTACCGTCATGCATTAATGCTTCAATTGTATACGTTGCTTCTGCACCCGCAAATTTTTCTTTATCCGTCTTACGTCCCTTTACAACCGGAATAGCAAGCACCTGTTCACAGAAATCCGCATAAACATTTAACATCTGCTGTGTTCTTGCCTCAGCTTCTTCTGCTGTCGCATGTGCTGTATGGCCTTCCTGCCATAAGAATTCCCTTGAACGAAGGAACGGTCTTGTTTCCTTTTCCCATCTTACAACAGAACACCACTGGTTGTATACCTTTGGCAAATCTCTGTAAGACTGGATTTCATCTTTATAAAAATCGCAAAACAGTGTTTCGGAAGTCGGTCTGACACACAGTCTTTCCTGAAGCGGATTTAAGCCGCCGTATGTTACCCATGCAACTTCCGGTGCAAAGCCTTCTACATGGTCTTTTTCACGCTCTAACAGGCTTTCCGGAATGAACATCGGCATATATACATTTTCAACGCCTGTTTCCTTAAATCTTCTGTCCAGTTCCTTCTGGATATTTTCCCAGATTGCATAACCTGCCGGTTTAAAAATCATGCAGCCCTTGACACTGGAATATCCCATCAGTTCTGCTTTTTTTACAACATCTGTATACCACTGGGCAAAGTCCACATCCATGGATGTAATTGCCTCAACTAACTTCTTCTCTTCAGCCATGATTCTCCTCCATTTTTCTCGCAATCGCTAGATAGCTTCAAGTGTACCACGTTCCCCCCGCATTTTCAAGAACACTTGCAAAATATCTTATGAGTGCTTTCATCATACAGTATGACAACGGTCCTAAAATAAATCCCAAAATTCCATACACCATAATGCCCGTAAATATGACCATCAGCATTGTAAAAGGTGCAATGCCCAGCCGGTCGCCCATACATTTTGACTCCATGATTTCGCGGACAAAATACGTCATCACATACACGGACAGCAGTACCGCACCGGCATAGTAATTGCGAAACAGCAGTAAAATAACCGCCCACGGAATCAGTACCGTCCCCGTGCCAAAAAACGGCAGTGCATCCACCAGTCCGATTAAAATGCCAATCACAACTGCATACGGATTGTGAATAAGCAGCAATCCCGCAATACAGATTCCGGCATTAATAAGCATAATGATAAGTTCTATTTTAAAATAAACCTGTATCAGTTTTTTGAGTTCCAGTGTCAGCGCACAGACTTCCTCCCTGAAAATGCTGTTTTCCCGCCATTTTCTTATCTTTTCAAGCACACCGGATAAATACACTACGGAAATCAGGCACACAATGACTGCACCTGCAATAACCGCCGTGTTTACAAGAATCGGAAAGGAAATCCGCAGCACACTGCTAACAACTTCTTCCGGCTGTCCGTTTCGGAAAATGCGCCGGATTCTGTCTGCACAGCTGCATACAAATTCCAGGCTGCATCCGTCCGAAAGCCCTAACATTCCATCAACATCCAGACAAATCCCCGCGGTTTTCTGCCGTACCATAATAAATAAATATTCAAAATTAGCAATAAAACTCTTAATTTCTGCCACACCCAGCCATGTAATATAAAAAACCGCCGCCGCAATGATAATGGTCAGCCCTGTTACAATCAAAGTCGATGCCAGCGCCTTTTTCCCTCTGAACACCTTTGCCAGCGCATTGACCGGTTTTTCAATCACCAGTGCAATACCATAAGCAATAATAAACGGAGATGCCAGTACAAAAAGATACCGCACCGCCAGATATACCAAAAAAACAATGACACCGCTTCCCAAAAGCAATACCAGCCTCCGCCGGAATGTCCATATTGTCTGTTTACTTTCCATACCCGTTCCCATTTCTGAGCGACTTTGTTGCATGGCTATTTGTTTTCGCTCAGAAACAATATAGCCAACGTCAGGTGACGACTGCAAAATCAACAATTTTCATGAGAACAGTATTTCCATTTTTTCAGAATTTAAACCTGCCACGGCAGCGCAAGTTCGTATGTCTTTCCCTCTACAGTCAGTGCATACGCACACAACGCAATTTCATACCGCTGTATCAGCGGTTTTCCACTTTTTTGTAAAGCCATCCGGCAGTCTGCTTCTGTCTGTCCGCCATATTTCGTGTCGCCCAGTAACGGCAGACTGCGGGAAGCAAACTGCACCCGTATCTGGTGATGTCTTCCGGTAAGCAGATGAATTTTTAGCAGCGTAACCGGTTCATTTTCACCTTCCCCGGCATACATTGTTTTTAACACTTCATACTCTAACTCTGCCCGCTTTGCTTCTTTGCTTTCCTTTGAAACCACTTTAGACACATTGGCTTTCGCATCTTTTTGCAGGTAATCCACAAACATTCCCTTTGACTGCTCCGGTTTTCCACAAATCAGCGCATAATACTGTTTATTCAGTGTATCCTGCTGCATTTGCTTCGACAGCCGCGCCGCCGCCTGCTTTGTCTTTGCAAACAGCACCAGCCCGCCAACCGGTCTGTCCAGCCGGTTAATAACTGCCGCATATGCCGTTTCTTTTTTGCTCCTTCTGTATGTCAGCACTTCACTGACAAGGTCTGTATCAAAGGAGCGCGCCGACTGCGTCAGCATCCCTGCCGGCTTCTCTACAATCAATTTTTCTGCATCTTCATAGATAATTTTCACGTTTTTTCCTTTCTACTACTAATGTGCTTTTTCCCAGTATTTGTTCCTGTAATTCCGATTATTATTTCCTTATTGACGAATATTGTGTAATCCTCTACAATAGCATATATACTCTTACTAAAATTAAAGGAGATTTTCTCATGAACAATTATAATAATAATCCAATGCCTCCAAATCAGTCCTGCCCTTCCTTTAGTCTGTGGCTGGCACTAAGCATTGTATGTCTGCTTCTTGCCAATAAAATCTGCGGCATCGTTGCCATTGTATACATTGTTTTTGCAAACACCGCTTATATGCAGGGCAATTATGAAAAATATGAATCTAATTTTAAAACTGTAAAAATTGCTTTACTAATCGGTGTTATTCTCGGCATTATCAAAATTATAGTCCGTTTCTTCTTCGGAATGGTAAGCATACTTTTTCTTTAATCAGACAGGGAGTTATTCAGGAATTGCTGAACCGCTCCCTGTTTTTATGATTTTCTACTTTAATAATTCCGCACGAATCCGCGCAATAATTTTATCGCTCTCCAACTCTAATACATCATTTACCATCGAATTTACGCCTCCATCGATTAAATTGACACTTTCCCCTCCAATATAGTATCATACAATTTACCAATTTAACAAAAACATTTATAAAACAACCACAGAAAGGGAGATCAGTGTGAAAAATACGCTCGATAGTATATTTTTCACACCGCTATTTGTTTCTGAGCGAAAACAAATAGCCATGATTGCAGATGAGAAATCGCCTACGCGAATTTCTCATCGCAGCTTCGCGACAAAGTCGCTCAGAAATGAGGATTATTATGCATATAGAACATTTTGATACTTTACCTGAAGACGCCATTTTTATCCGGAAAGAAGTTTTTGTAAAAGAACAGGGATTTAAAAATGAATTTGACGAGAAAGATAACGAAGCGCATTTTCTTGTCGGATACGAAAATGACAATCCGATTGCAACTTGCAGAATTTTTTTTGATACAGTAAAAAATATCTATATCTTTGGAAGAATCGCCATTTTAAAGCCTTACCGCGGCATGGGGCTGGGTTCTTTGCTCTTAACAGAAGCACAGTCCTATGTCACTGCTAAAAATGCCAAAAAAATCGGCATTTCTGCGCAGGTGCGCGCCGCAGGCTTTTATGAAACACTGGGCTTTGTCCGTCAGGGTGAAGAATACCTTGAGGAAAACTGCCCGCATATTTATATGGAAAAAACGCTGTAATTTTTACACTATCTTTATACCAATATGATGCACTGCGGCTTCCATTACCGGAATGAATGTCCGAATCCGCGCCGGACAACGCATAGACTTTGATGCACATGGAAGCTGCCATTGCGCCAGATTGGGAAGCTGCTCACTGATACAGTCTGCAATCATTGCCGCATACAGATATGACCCCAGACGGTTCTGATGTGTGTTATCCACTGTAAAATTTCCCTTTTTCCAATATACATCATAATCCTCCACCCATTTCTGCGTTCTGCCATACCGCGCTTCCCCAATCGTTACACCATCTTTATCTTTAATGCTTTCAAGGCTTTTTGCCGCCGTTTCTCCAAGCCGCTCCAGCAACTCCAGACTTCTTTGAAACAAATCCAATACAACAACATTTTCCTGTCTTCCAAGCTGCCTGATTGCCCTCACATAAGGAAATGCGCCAAATGCATCCTCTCCACCATGCTGTCCTGCAACTGCCGCAATTTTTCCATTTTTATAATACTGACGCGGCGGTGGTGTTACCAGTACTGGAACTGCTCCACGTTCCCTTATTTTATCAATATAAAATTTCAAATACCCTTTATAAGTTGCACCACAATCATACGACCAGTATTTTTCACCGTACTGCAAAATCAGTTCCCGGTACTTTCTTTCATAAACAGCTATTTCCTGCTCTGTCATTCCGGTTTTTCTCAGCAGTGCAGCATATTCCGACGGAAGTTGTCCGGTTGACACCTTCATCTGTTCATCAGGCACTACTGTTGGATAAATTCCATGACTATCCGGCTTTCCAAGCGGTGTCAGCCTGTCTACATAAGTGCCATACCCTTTGCTCTCATCATCATTATGACAAAACTGCATCAGAACATAATCCCCGGGGCAAATCCTGTCATATGCCGGTCCCATGCCATACGGAAATTCATCCTTTGAAAATATTCCATAATTCATAAACCTGCCCTCGTTTAGAAAACTCCGGCTGCTCCTGCCGCCTTCTGCATAAACAAGCACCGGTACTTCCTTTTTAAAAAAACTGTCTAAATGGTCGCCCCAGCCGCCAATAAAATTGTTCTCATCACTGCCATACGCCGTTACGATTGAATCTCCCAATACATGAATCTGCATGCTATTTTTCCCTTTTCACCATACTCTGACTGATTTTTACGTCAACTCGATTTTTAACTCTGCTAAAATCTGCTTTTATATTCATCGTACTTGTCCGTAAATGTTTACAAATATAATAGCACATTGATATTTTATTATCAATGTTTCACTTTACTAAAAAAATTACAGCCCGTAAAGAGCTGTAACTTCCATCATTTTGCAAAATATTCACTAAACTGTTCATAAATAGTATCAATATTTTCGGAATAGCGTTCCATGTGCTGCCTTGCCACCTGCCCTGCAAATGCTGTATCCTTCTTTTCTATGGCTTCCACCAGATTTTTGTGATCCGATAAAATACTGTCCGTTGGTCTGCACTGGAAACTCAGCACGGTCGTTCTGTCAAAATGCGGTGAAATACTTTCCACCAGTTCATGCCAGTAAGTTCTGCCGCACATCTCATACACCATGGCATGAAACGATTTATCCAGCTGTAAAATTTTCTCGTAATCGCCCCGCTGCATATACATTTCCCAGACCGCAACATTTTCCCAGAGCCGGTCAATATCTTTTTTTGTCAGCATAGAGCATGCCATCACCGCAAGCTCCGCTTCCAGAACGCTTCTTAAATGGCGCACTTCCTCTACCAGTTCCTTATCAATAAACGATACAAATGTGCCAATCTTCGGACGGACAACGATTAATTTCCGCTGTGCCAGTTCCAGTTCCGCTTCCCGAAACGGTGTGCGACTGACCCCGAAGCGCTCACACAATGCCGGTTCACATAACTTTTCTCCCGGCTTTAACTTTATATTTACAATGTCATGAATCAGCTCCTGTACCACATAGTCTTTCGCTGACCCCTGTCGCCTGCTGTCCAACTGCACACCCCATTTCCCGCTGATTTGCTGTCATTTACGCAAGTACCCGATCCAGTACCTTAAAGTAATCTTCAAAGGTCTTTCGGCAGCACTCACAGTTATCAATCACAATTCCTTCCGCACGAATACCGAGCAGTGCAAATGCCATTGCCATACGGTGGTCATCATATGTACTGACAATTCCAGGCTTTACCGTTCCCGGATAAATTAAAATTGCAGATTCTTCTTCTTTTACTTCAATGCCAAGCCGTGTAAGCTCCGTTACAATGGCATGGATTCTGTCAGACTCCTGTAAACGGATATGTCCGATGTTGCGGATATACGTCGGTGTCTGGGCAAACGGTGCCAGCGCCGCCAGTGTCATGGTCTGGTCTGAAAAATCATTCATATCAATGTCCACGCCACTGTATACACCGTCTTTTGGTCCTGTCACACAGATGCCTTCTCGTTCTTCCGTAACGGCACATCCCATCTGTTTTAAAACGTCAATAAATTTCATATCACCCTGCATGGAGGTTGAATGCACATTTTTTACAATAACGTGTCCGCCTGTCAGCGCCGCTGCTGCATAAAAATAGCATGCCGCCGATACGTCCGGCTCAATCTGATATGTTCCCGGTATATACCGCTCTGCCGGTGCAATCGCATATAAACTGCCTTCATGAACTACGTTACAGCCAAACTGGTGCATCATCTTCGTTGTAATGCGGATATACGAGCCGTCTGTTTTTCTACTGGTAATGTGAATCTTTAAACCATTTTCAAGCATCGGCGCAACCATAAGCAATGCACTTAAAAACTGTGTACTTTCGCTGATATCTACCTGTACCTTATCGGCAGGCTTTTTTCCGCCAAATGCCGCACCCTTAACCTGTACCGGAAGATGTCCCGGTTTTTCTAAAAATGTAAATTCCGCCCCCATCGAGGTCAGCGCCTCAAACAGCGGCCGCATTGGACGTTTTTTCATCTGTTCTGATGCCTGAATGGTATATGCCCCATCGGAAAGTGCCAGCATTGCCGTTAAAAATCTTGCTGCCGTACCCGCACTTCCTACATCAATCGTTGCTTCCTTCTTCGGAATCTGTCTGCCTTTTCCGTGAATCAGCACATACTTATCCACCTCATTGACTTCAATGACATATCCAAGGGCAATTAAACTTGTCAAAAAATGTCTTGAATCATCGCTGAATAACACGCTATGAAGCGTACACTCCCCATCTGAAAGCGCCGCCATTAACAGTGCCCTGTTTGTGATACTCTTAGACCCCGGTACTTCAACCGTACAGTTCAGCGGGTGATGAACTGTTTTTACCTTATACTGTGACATTTTCTTCTCCTGCTTTTATCTATATTCGCCTATCTCGGCTGTTTTCCTTCATTTCGATCCTGCATTGTGCAGTATGGTCTGTGATGTCCCACATACTTATATGCCGGACGGATAATCTTTCCTGCATTAACAAGTTCTTCCAGGCGGTGTGCACACCATCCTGAAATTCTTGCAATCGCAAAAATCGGAGTAAATAATTCTTCCGGGATTCCCAGCATACTGTATACAAATCCGCTGTAGAAATCGACATTTGCACAAACCGGCTTAAACAGCTTTCTCTTGTGCATAATCAGTTCCCCGGCTTCCTTTTCTACCAGTTCATACAGTGCAAATTCTCTCTGCATGCCCTTTTCCTCTGACAGGCGCTTTGCAAATCTCTTTAAAATCACTTCACGCGGGTCAGAATTGGTATAAACGGCATGTCCCATACCGTAAATCAGTCCTGCCTTGTCAAAGGCTTCCTTATCAAGAATTTTGTTAAGATATGCACAGACTTCCTCTCTGTCTTCCCAATCCTTGCAGTTTGCTTCGATGTCTGCAAACATTTTCTGTACCTTTAAGTTGGCACCGCCGTGCTTTGGTCCTTTTAAAGATGCAATTGATGCAGAAATCGCAGAATACGTATCCGTACCGGAAGATGTAACAACGTGTGTTGTAAATGTAGAGTTGTTACCGCCGCCGTGCTCTGCATGAAGTACCAGACAGATGTCGAGTACCTTGGCTTCAAGTTCGCTGAACTGTCCGTCATCTCTTAACATATATAAAATATTTTCCGCTGTGGAATAGCCCTTTTTCGGATTCTTAATCATCAGTGTGCCGTCCAGCTTGTAATGTCTGTATGCCTGATATGCATAAACCGCAAGCAGCGGCATTTTTGCAATCAGCTGTAAAGACTGGCGCAGGACATTCGGCACGGAAATATCGTCCGGATTTTCATCGTAAGAATACAGGCTTAAAATACTTTTCATCAGGGAATTCATCAGATTCGCACTGGTTGCCTTCATGATAACATCACGGATAAACGCACCGGAAAGTTCCTGTAAATCCGTAAGGATTCTAAGAAAGCTTTCAAACTGCTTATCATCCGGCAGCGAACCGAATAACAGCAGATACGTCACTTCCTCAAAACGGAAACGGTCTCTGGATGAACCCTTGATAATATCTTCCACATTGTATCCCTGGAAATATAATTCACCGTCCACCGGAATCTTTCGTCCGTTCACACTATGACATCCGCAGACGTCGGAAATCTCTGTCAGACCGGTAAGCACACCGTTACCGTTACTGTCACGCAGACCTCTCTTAACGTCGTATTCAATATACAAATTGGAATCAATCGAACCGGAGCGGGTACATTCAGATACCAACTGTTCAAACTCACTCTTTTCTACGGTTGTCAATTCCATCATCTGCTGATTATTCATATTGCTTCCTCCTTTTTTCCCCGTTGTCTTTTCTCATTTTCAAAAAAGTCTTCAATGTATTATGCAACATTTACTTTTCTTTGTCAATTCGTTACAGCATTAAAGCGCATGAAATACCGCACGTTTCCGGACAACATCTGCACCGAAAAAGTTCAGATATGTATTCATCGTTATTTCCTGCACTTTTGTATCTTCACAATGCGCTCCCGCATACATAATGCGGTATTCATTGTCATAAAAATTGCATGTCACACCGCTTAACTGCATGCCGTTTTTCTGATAAAATGCAATGCGGCGGTGCATCAGTACCTTTTTATCTTCCCTCGTTTCATAATCCGGGTTTTCCACTTCCAGAATCAGCTGTTTTTGCTGTTCTATGCACATTGCCTGTAATTTCTTTAAAAACAGCGAACCGTAACCGGCACTCCGCAGCCCCCGGACAATCGCAAAATAGTCCAGCAGTGCAGCCGGCTGTGTGCTGTTTTTGATAAAATATGCATAACCCTTTAACGTATCCTTCTCAAACAGCCCGTATGCCTCATACTGTCCCTTTTTTCTGCCCTCTAACATATGTGCCAGCGGCTTTACCTCCCCCGCCGGAAAATCCTCAACCAGGTGACTTTGATAAATTTCTGTCATTTCCTGTTCGGTCAGTTCACGCATATATACCTTTTCTGTCATGCTAATACTCATCTCCATTCTTCTGAGCAACTTGTTGCGAAGAGGCGAAGAGAAATTCGCGCAGGTGATTTCTCTTCTGCCATCAGGGATATCTGTTTTTGTTCAAAAACAGATATCCGTATGAAAAATAACCGCATCAGCGTTATTTTTCATACTCATCTCCATTTTCCTCTTTTTTCAGTCCCGCAACCGCCGTCAGCAGTTCCTTAAAATTAATGTCCGTTCCTTCCACAAAACTGTTCTTGTCTAAAATCAGGCACTCCTCCAGCCCCATGTATACAAAAAAGCTGTCTAAATCTTCTACCCATTTTAACATGCGTTCCCATTCAAAAAATTCATTGTCGCCTTCCTCATCAGTCATGCGGATTCCTTCACTGTCTGCCTCGTAAGTAAACGTAATCCCTATCATATTGCCGTAAATGCGATAATACTTTTTATAATTGCTTTTATCCATGCCGTACATGCCAATATACAAAAAGACTGCTCCCACAATGCCGTATAACACCATCATGACCGGCTGGCGCTCACTGCTTCCAAGCATTTCAAATATGAGATAGCGCACAAACATCATGCCGAATAACAGTCCGAAAAAATTGTACATCAGCTTAAACTTTTTATAGCGGTCATTGTCGAAATTTGCCGCGCGCATGACTGCCTGAATATGCTCCTTTTTCATTTTTGTCTGATTCTTTATTACCATATACTTATACCCCTTTATCCGACGTCCGGACATTTTCTTTTCCCTTATGAAAAACAAATATGTTCTTATTGTAAATCAGAATTGAAAAAGTTACAATAAGAATCAGGAGATTAGTATGAAATGGAGATAATGTGAAAAATAACGCTGATGCGCTTATTTTTCACACAGCTAGCTTTGCTAGCTGTTAGCTATATTGTTTCTGAGCAAAAACAAATAGCTATAATGGCAGATGAGAAATCGCCTGTGCGAATTTCTCATCGCCACTTCGCAACAAGTTGCTCAGGAATGAGGATAGTATGAATAACCGATTAAAACAACAGCTGGATTTTGCGCTGGAAATTGACAAAGAAAAAAATATTTTCCGACAGACCCACCTGTCGGGACACGGAAGAAATGAAAATGATGCCGAACACGCATGGCATATGGCTATCATGGCATATCTGCTGCAGGAATATTCCAATGAGCCTGTAGACATTGCAAAAGTTATGCTGATGTGCCTGATTCACGATATTGTGGAAATTGATGCAGGCGATACGTATGCGTATGATGCCGAGGGCTTAAAAACGCAGAAAGCAAGGGAAGATGCCGCAAAGGAACGCATTTTCTCCCTGCTTCCGGACGAACAAAAAGAAGAACTTACTGCGCTGTTTGACGAATTTGAAGCGTATGAAACACCGGAATCCAAATTTGCACATTCCATGGATAATTTACAGCCGTTACTTTTAAATAACAGCAACGGCGGCGGAGACTGGCGTGAACACGGTGTTACCGCAGAACAGGTTTACGGACGTCAGTCCAAAACCCGCCTCGGCTCAGAACAGTTATTTGAGGTCGTTGACCGTATCATTCGTGAAAACATCGAAAAAGGAACCATCATAAATTAAAGAAAGAAGGGATTTTATGCCTACAGCATGTATCACCGGTGCCAGCTCCGGCATCGGAAAAGAATTTGCAGCGCAGCTTGCCGCACGCGGCTACAGCCTGATTTTAGTGGCACGTAACACCAAAGCGTTAGAAGAACTTGCCGCAGAACTTGCCTGCAAATGCCGCATCATTTCCTGCGACTTATCCAAAGAAGCACAGTGTATGCAGCTTGCAGAAGAATTAAAACCGCTTGATATCCACATTCTGATTAACAACGCAGGATTTGGCGACTTAGACCGCTTCGCGCAGTCGGATTTATCAAAATCACTGGACATGATTAATGTGAACATCAAAGCACTGCACATTTTAACACGCAAACTGCTGCCGGAATTGATGAAAAAAGACCGCGGCTACATTTTAAATGTTGCTTCCAGTGCCGGACTGCTGCCCGGCGGACCGTATATGTCTACTTATTACGCAACCAAGGCCTACGTCACCAGCCTGACCAATGCCATTTATCAGGAATTACAGGAAGTACACAGCAATGTCCATATCAGTATGCTCTGTCCTGGTCCTGTCAATACAAATTTTAACGAAACGGCAAATGTCACTTTCGCCCTTCCGGGCATTTCCGCAAAACGCTGTGTTTCTTACTGCTTAAAGGAAATGTCAAAAGGCAGGCTTACGATTGTACCATCACCACTTATGCGTGCCGCCGTATGGGGCAGCCGCTTTACACCGAAAAAGATTTTACTTTCCATTCTTTCTAAACAGCAAAAAAAGAAAGGCTACTAACTGCAAAGGGCAGATGAGAAATCCGCACGGATGTTTTCTCATCTGCCCTTTATGTCTGTTTATGCCGGTTGGCGCCTTAGGCTTCTCCGCGAAGCTGTTCTGCCATTTCACTGATTTTACGCAGGCGGTGATTCACACCGGATTTGCCAACTGTCGGATTTAAGCGTTCCCCGATGTCCTTTAAATTCATATCGGGATTTTCAAGGCGCACATAGGCGACCTGGCGCAGTCCGTCCGACAGGCTCTCTAATCCGACCGTATCCCGCAGATATTCAATGTCGCGGATCTGTTTGACCGCCGCCTCAATCGTCTTATTTAAATTGGCAGTTTCACAGTTGACCTTGCGGTTTACATCATTTCGCATCCCCTTTAAAATCATAATATTATACAGATTCATCTGGGACACCACCGCACCCATGAGATTGAGTACATCTGTAATGTTATTTCCTTCTTTTAAATATACAATGTAATTGCGCTTGCGCTGAATCACCTTGGCATCCAGCTCAAAATACAACAGTAATTCCTGTAGCTGCACCGCATCTTCTTCGTATTCGCAGACAATTTCATAATGATAAAATTTGTTAGGGTCGCTGATTGAACCCGCCGCAAGATACGCCCCGCGGATAAATGCTTTTTTACAGCACTCCTTCTGCACCAGAATCGGATGCACAAAAACCGGCTCAATCTGCGTAAACTGCTCATCACACCACTTTAATGTCATCAGAATCTTTGTAACATAAACCGGCTCTTTAATATACACATGAATCAGACTGTTTTTCTTTCCCTCATGTTCAATCACAAAATCGTGTTCTTCCATTTCAAAAATGCTTTCTGCCAGCAGGATGAATTTCTGCAAAACGACTTCATTTTCCGTCATGACCTCAATCTGCATTTCCTCACCGCTGTCACTGCGCATTTTACCACAAAATGCCATAATGGCGGCAAATTCCGCAATCTGGCAGTGCCTTGCCGTATCCAGCCTTTTTCCTAATTCTTCTTTCACCTCAGATGAAAACGACATGTTTCCTGTCCTCACTTTTTACGTTTCGTATCTTTATCTATATCCCGGTGTTCGACCTTACAGCCGTATTCCGTGTGTTTTAACCTGTCCGCAAGGGCATTTGCAAGTGTAACGGAGCGGTGTTTTCCACCGGTACAGCCTATCGCAATAACTAAGCTGTTTTTTCCCTCCTGCACATAGTTGGGCAGTAAAAATGCCACTAAGTCCGTAATTTTATCCAAAAAATCCCTTGCCGCCTTAAATCCCATGACATAATCCTGAATCGCCTTATCATTTCCCGTCAGCGGCTTTAATTCACTGACGTAGTAGGGATTTGGCAGAAAACGGACATCAAAAACAAGGTCGGCATCCGACGGAATCCCGTATTTAAATCCAAAGGATAACACGGTTACAAACAGGTTGTTGTAATGCTCTCCCTGAATAAAAATCTTTTCAAGCTCCTGCTTAAATTCCCTTGTCAGAAGCTGGCTGGTATCAATAATGTAATCCGCGCGCTTCTTTAAAAACTCCAGCTTTTTGCGCTCTCTTGCAATGCCTTTATCAACACGGTCATCTTTTGCAAGCGGATGCGTTCTGCGCGTTTCTTTATAGCGTTTGACAAGCACCTCATCGCTTGAGTCCAGATACAGGATTTTATACCGGTAGTGCCTGCGGGAAAGCTCATCTAAAACCTCATCGAATTCCCCGAGTGCGTTGCCGCTGCGGATATCAATTCCTAGCGCAATGTCTGAATATCCTTCTTCCTGACCTGCCGCCAGCTCCGCAAATTTTACGACTAAGGAAATCGGCATATTATCGACGCAATAATAGCCTTCGTCTTCCAATACATTGAGTGCCGTTGATTTGCCCGCACCCGACATTCCTGTAACAATAACCATTTTCATAACGATGAGCCGTCCTTTCACTGAAAGCCTATCCTAACTGCTTTATCTCTAATTCCAGTTTTACACCGTATTTTTCAAATACTTTATCGCGCACGGCATCAGTCAGTGCAATGACATCTGCAGCCGTTGCATTGCCGGTATTAATCACAAATCCGGCATGTTTTTCGGAAACCTGTGCGCCGCCGACAGAAAATCCTTTTAATCCGGCATCGGAAATTAACTTGCCTGCAAAATATCCTTCCGGTCGTTTAAACGTACTTCCGGCGCTCGGATATTCCAGCGGCTGTTTTAATCTGCGCTGTGCGGAAAGCTCTGCCATTTTTGCAAGCACTTCTTCTTTCGATGATACATGCAGCGCCAGATCGGCTTCCAGTACAATATAATTTTTCTCTGCCGCAATGCTTTTGCGGTATCCGAACTGCATCTGCTGATTCGTAAATTCAAACAGGCTACCGTCCATATCCATAAGGGTTGCACGCACTAAAATGTCTTTGATTTCTCCGCCGTAAGCCCCGGCATTCATATAAACCGCACCGCCGAGTGTTCCCGGAATTCCCGAAGCAAATTCAAATCCCGAAAGGCTGTATTCCGCAAATTCTTTACCCAGTCTGCCAAGCAGGGAACCCGCCTTTGCACGCACCATGACAATCTGATTCTTGTCAACCGCCGTGCCTGACTGTGCCACACTGCCGGGCGTTTCGTGCAGAAATTCATAACCGCTGAAACGCTCCCCCAGCTGCAATACAACACCGCGCACACCCTCATCACGCACTAAAAGATTGCTTCCGTTTCCGACAATATAAAATGGAATCTGCTCTTTTTTTAAATAGCGTATGGCTTCCTGAAGCTGCGATATTGTCTGTACTTTAACAAAAAAATCTGCCGCTCCCCCGATACGAAATGTCGTATGTCTGCTCATCGGTTCATCTTTAAGTACATTTTCTTTTCCAAATATTTCTGCCAGCCTATCCATTTCTTTATTCTGCTCCATTCTTTATATTGTCTGCCGCCAGCTTTGCCGCGCCATACATGCCTGCATCGTTACCAAGCTGTGCCGTTACAATCTTCGTACCGCGGCTTGGGTGAAATGCATGCTTTTGATAATATTTCCCAATTAAATCCGTAAAATATTTACCTGCCTTGGATACCCCGCCGCCGATTAAAAAGCACTCCGGATCTACAACTGCCGCCACGCACGCAAGCCCCCTGCCTAAATATTCACAGACCGTTTCTGCCGTCTGCACAGCAAGCGCATCTCCCGCCTGTGCCGCATCAAATACATCCTTTGCCGTAAGATTGTCTATATTTCTAAGAACCGATTCTGTTTCTGCTGCTGCCAGAATCCGCTTTGCAACACGTACAATGCCCGTTGCGGAAGACACCTGCTCCAGACAGCCTTTTTTCCCGCAGTTGCAGGCTTCCTGTTCGCCTTCCACAATCGGCAGATGCCCGATTTCCGCCGCCGCACCATGTACACCAGCAACCGGCTTTCCGTCTATAATCAGCCCGCCGCCGACACCGGTTCCTACCGTTACCAGCATAACGCTCTGATAGCCTTTCGCACTGCCCTTCCAGAATTCACCGAGTGCCGCCATGTTGGCATCATTTCCCACTTTTACAAAGACCGGCAGAAATGTCTGCATTTCTTTTGCAACATCTTTTACACCCCAGCCTAAATTAATACATTTATTAACAATGCCGTCCGGTGTCACCGCACCCGGCACACCGATACCGACACCCGCCACATCTGAAACTGTCAGGCACCTTTTTTCCAATATATTCCGTATATGTGCTGCCACATCAGACAGAATCCGGCTTCCGTTATCCTGCTTATCCGTTGGAATTTCTGACTTTTCAAGCAGTTCCCCATTCAGTGTAAATAATCCACATTTTACAGTTGTACCGCCGATATCAATGCCAAAAAGAACTTTATTCATCATCATCATCTCCCCGCATGAGATTTTCCTGTACTCTGCGGTATAATTCCTTCGCCGCATTATAACCCATTTTTTTCTGTCTGTGGTTGACCGCAGCCGCTTCTACAATAACCGCAAGATTTCGTCCCGGACGTACCGGCAGTGCGTGGCATACCACTTTATTGCCAAGGTATTCTGTATATTCTTCCTCCAGACCCAGTCTGTCGTATTCCCTGTCTTTATTCCAATCTTCTAACTGCATAACCATATCAATCTGCTGGGTTTCTTTAACGCTTTCTACACCAAACAGGGTCTTAACATCAATAATGCCGATACCACGCAGTTCAATAAAATACTTTGTGACACCCGGCGCAGAACCGACCAGCGTTTCGTTGCTGACTTTGCGGATTTCTACTGCATCATCGGTTACAAGACGGTGTCCTCTTTTAATGAGTTCCAATGCCGCTTCACTCTTACCGATACCACTTTCACCGGTAATTAACACACCGACACCATATACATCAACCAACACCCCGTGAATAACAATACACGGTGCAAGCTGTACCTTTAACCAGCCGATAACCTCTGCCATAAAGGAAGAGGTCGCTTCCTGTGATTTAAAAATCGGTATCTGGCATTTCACCGCAAGCTCTAAAATTTTCGGTTCCGGCTCTAATCCGCGGCAGAATACCAGACACGGAATATTGCTTGAAAGCAGCTGCATATACCGCTCATACCGCTCTGTTTCCGAAAGGCTTTTTAAATATGAATATTCTACATTTCCGATAATCTGTAACCGGTCATTATCAAACTGGTTATAAAACCCGGTCAACTGCAATGCCGGTCTGTTGACCTCCGGAATATGAAGCCATGTTCCTGAAATATCAATCTGTGGTGTCATGTTCTCAAGCTGCATCTTCTCAACGACTTTAGACAGCTTCACTCTTTCGCTTCCATTCATACTACTCCTCTTTCCGCAGGCATTTTTAATGCCGGAGGAATCGCGGACTGATTATTCAGTCCTGCGATATAAACAGAATTCGTGACGCCTGCGGCACAAATTCTGTTGTGTGAAAAATCTTTGATTTAAGGATTTTTCACACTATCCTCTTATTTCTGGGCGACTTTGTCGCACTCTTTACGCTGACTTTTTAGTATTTTTATTTTATCACACCGTATAGTACGCGGTCAATTATGGGTTTTTAATGGAAAAACGCATAAATATTTTCTGCCACCTTTTCCGTAATGCCGTCCACCTTCATCAGCTCCTCCACCGGTGCCGTGCGGATTTTTTCAATGTCTAAGAAATGCTTCATCAGCGCCTTTCTTCTTGCCGGACCAATACCGTCAATACCGTCTAATACCGAATGAACCTGTGCCTTGCTTCGCAGGCTTCTGTGATACGTAATGGCAAAACGGTGTGCTTCGTCCTGAATCCTTGTAATCAGCTTAAACCCTTCACTGTTCCTGTCAATTGGAATTTCTATATTATTATAGTAGAGTCCGCGGGTTCTGTGATTGTCGTCTTTGACCATGCCGCACACCGGAATGTGTAAATCCAGCTCCTTTAAAACCTCCAGTGCAATATTGACCTGTCCTCTGCCGCCATCCATCATGATAATATCCGGGTATACCGCAAATCCTTCCGACTGCTCTTTTCCGCGCAGAAAACGCCTTGTCAGTACTTCGCGCATACTTTTATAATCGTCCGGTCCTTTCACCGTTTTTATCTTAAATTTTCTGTAATCATTTTTCTTTGGCCGTCCGTTTTCAAAAACAACCATTGAACCAACGGATTCAATACCGCTGGTGTTGGAAATATCATAAGCTTCCGCGCGTACCAGATGCGGCAGGGAAAGCCAGTCTGCGATTTCCTGCATTGCACCGACTGTCCGCTGTTCTTCCCGTTTAATCTTTTCCGTATCCTGAAGCAGCACCATCTGTGCATTTTTATATGCCAGCTCCACGAGTTTTTCCTTTGTGCCTTTTTTCGGTGTCACAACAGACACCTTGCGCTTTTTCATACTGCCGAGCCACTCGCTGATAATCTGCGCATCTTCAATTTCTTCCTGTAGCATTACTACATTTGGAATATAGGGTGTTCCGCCGTAATACTGCTTTAAAAATCCGCTGATAATATCACTTCTGGTATCACCTTCCGCCACGCTCATATGAAAATGATCCCTGCCGAGAAGCTTTCCGCTGCGGATATAAAAAATCTGTACCACCGCATCCGTGCCGTCACTTGCACACGCCACCACGTCACGGTCGGTTTCGTCATCTGCCGTAATTTTCTGCTTCTGTGCCACCTGCTTAACACTTTGGATTAAATCCCGGAAGCGCGCCGCTTCTTCATATTCGAGTTTTTCCGCGCAGTCATTCATCTGCGCCGTCAGCTGTTTTAAAATTTTATCATAATTGCCGTTTAAAAATTCCAGCACACTATCTACGTTTTTTCTGTATTCGATTTCAGAAATGTATCCCTGGCATGGCGCACTGCACTGCCCGATATGGTAATTCAGGCATGGGCGCTGTTTCCCCTCATCTTTTGGCAGATTGCGGCTGCACGTTCTGATTTTATAGAGCTTGCAGAGCAGTTCAATCGTGTCCTTGACCGCCCCTGCCGAAGTATACGGGCCAAAGTATCTGCCCGCGCCATGCTTCATATCCCTTGAAAATAAAACTCTCGGATACGCTTCACCTGTCGTGACTTTGATAAACGGATAGGTTTTATCGTCCTTTAACATCGTATTATACTTCGGGCGGTGTTCCTTAATCAGGTTGCACTCCAAAACCAGCGCTTCCAGTTCGGAATCTGTAATAATATACTCAAAATAAGCGATGTGCGAAACCATTTTCTTTATTTTGGACGAATGATTCCGGCTGCTTTGAAAATACTGCCGCACCCTGTTTTTCAGGCTCACAGCTTTTCCCACATAAATAATCGTATCCGTATTGTCATGCATAATATAAACTCCCGGCTTTGCCGGGAGTTTCTTTAACTCATCTTCTAAATCAAACATACCTCTCCTTATTTAAAACAACCGTATATACTTAAAATACAGTCTTTCCCAAAATCCAAGCTTTTGTTCTATGGCATTGCGGATATTCTGCATATCCCTGCGGTACCCGCGGTACTCCTGCTCACTGACCGGTATTTCGGAAAATGAACACCGCAGTACCAGATCAAAAATCCGTTTGATATGATTTTCCTTAAAAATTTCCGACGCCTCGGTCAGATAGCCCGCATACGCTTCGTACTCCAGACCGCTTGTTCTGCCATATCCCACTGCCGCAAGCATTTTTTCAAAACTACGGTAAGCCTCCATCACCATTTCCCGCCGTTCTTCCTGTACCATACTCTTAATATCTGTCTTTCTTTTCTTTGCTGTGCGCATCTGTCTGACAGTAAAATACCGTATCAGAATTATAGCAGACATTACTGTAAACAGCAATATCAGTCCGATTGGAATCCAAAGCAGCGGATACTGTTTTACAAGCCGTGTAAAAGCAGATTCTGTCTGCGCCTTCCCCACATCCGTACTACCTGCACTGCTGTCATCCTGTGCCGTGTTATCTGCCTCTCCGGCTGCACCCTGTGAAATTTCCGGAACTGAATCTGTCCGCTGTTCCAACGGCTGTCCGGCTGCATCCTGTGTCAGTTCCTGTCCGTCTGTGGAAACTTCTGACGGGCTTTCTGTCTGTAATTCCTGCTGTATATTCTGTCCTTTCCCGAATGATGCGCCTGCTTCTGTGGCTGCACCGGTACTGCCCTGCGCCGATGCCTGCGGTGTCACTTCCACCGTAACCCAGCCGTAACCGTCCATATAGACTTCTGCCCATGCATGTGCCGCATTGTCCTTTAAATCCACCTGATATTCAACAACATTTTCTTCCGTCTGCACATTGTCCGATGTCTTTCTTGTCTGTGTCGTCTGTATCGGAACTCCCGACTTTATAGTATCATCTGCCGCCACATATCCTTCGACATATCTTGCCGGAATTCCTGCACAGCGGTACATCAGTACTGCCGCCGTTGCAAAATATGTACAATATCCCTCTTTGCTTTCTGTCAGAAAATATTTTACAAAATCTTCATTTTCCGGCACTTTCCCCGGAAACATATTGTAAGTATAGTTTTGTGAAAGATAATCTTTTACATATTTAATATAATTTTCTTTTTGTTCCGTCGTTGTAACGCTGGTTTCTCCGAGCAGATTTTCAATCACTTCCCGTACATCATACGGCACATCAAGATAATTATTTTTTACCAGATTCTGATAAGAAACCATATTTTTATACAAAGGCGCACCACCGCCAAGATACTCATACCGCAGATACTCCAAAAGATTATTAAAAGCACTGTAACTATTCACACCGGCAATGACATTGGTTCCGTTCTGTGTCGTTCCATCCGTATACCGGAGAATATATGGTACTTTTTTTATCATCTGGTAATAACTGCCCACTGTATTTTCAATATACTGCTGCGCCTGCGCCTGTGTATCCATATAATCCACAAGATTTTCCTTCTGATCGTTTTTTACTGTACTGCTCAGCACCTCTGACCACCGGCCTGTATCATAATCCAACCCGATAAACCTCGGAAAATACTGATTTTTTCCGGTACTTTGCGTAGTCACTGTCAGCAGGGTCTGGTTGCTGTAGCGGATACCATCAATTTTCCCCAGTTCCCCGTTATTAATTCCACCGTTTGCAAGGTCAACATCTGTTTCTAAATCTCCGCCGACCCATGAAAAACGGTTTTTCGCTTCTTCATTTAACACCTGAAATACCTGAAACCGTTCATAGTTTACCGGCGGGCGCACAATAACCGAAACCGTCAGTGCAATCAGACATAAAAACAAAACCATCAGTGACTGCTGTTCCCCGCCTTTTTGCCCCTGCAAAGCCGAAACACCAAGCACGTAGCTGATACACAGAAAAAATGTACAGCTGTCCGGGACTGCTCCCAGCGATACGAATAAAATAAGCAGCGGCAGAATAGAAAGCAGTGTCCCCAGCATACTGTGCAGGTAAATCACAATAACTGCTGCTGCAAATGTCACAAGAACTGCAATAAACAACACCGCTATTGTTTCCTGCATCGGCCGCGCCGCCGTTTCCTTTACGGCAATTCTGCCAAGACTCAGTCCGTATGGCTTTTCAAGGGCTGTCATACAGTCATTATAAATGTGGCAGAATCCGGCTCTTAAAATGCCAAAACTCAAAACGGACAATCCGGCAAATATAATTCCCGTCACGATTAAAAAATGCTTTTTTCTGCCGTACAGCCCGTACACACAAATAACAGCAGCCGCCAAAATTCCAAAAATCACTGCCATATCCGATACCTGAAAAAGGGCGCATGAAGTCAGCACCCTTATAATTCCACATGATCCGATTGTTGTAAGAAGCATTCTTACGATGTAACTGATTTCACGATTTTCTTCCATGCTGTCTTACCCCTTGTTTCTAATTTCTGTCCCTTATATCTTTTCCCAAAGTTCATCGATCAGTTCCTGTAACTGTATCTTTTCCACATTGACAATTCTTACTTTGTTATTCTCATAGCTTCCTGCCGTCACAAATAATGCCTGCTGTCCCTGTGCTTCAATGTCCTTTAAATATACCGCCGCTGCATGCTCTCCTGCCCTGCTGCTGCATGGAATCTGCATCAGCCGTATCATGGCACGGTTTAATTCTGTCCGGTCATGGACTTCTAGATACTCTGCACTTTGTTTCTGTCCGTTCCATGCAAGAATCAGCGTATTCACCTCATTTTCAACGTATAAATTGGCAATGGAAGCCACTGCTGTATAGACTGCATCCATTCGGCTCCTGTACTGCGCTGTGTTCAAAATGCTTAAATCCACAAGAATCACTTTTTTTACATCAATCTGTTCTCCATACTGCCGCACAATCAAATCATCTGTACGAAGGCTTAAATTCCAGTGGATATGGTTTAAATTATCACCCGGACGGAACGCCCGCAAATCCAGAATATCCGAATCATCATCTGCTACCGCTGAATAGCGGTATTCCTGCTGTTTTTCCATCCCCGTCCTGACCCGCGTGGATAAAACCGGCTCCGGCAGTACGGCAAGCTGGCAGCTTCCGCGAAAATTCTTTTGTGTACCAATCAGCCCCAGATAATCCTGCAAAAATACTTTTTCAATGTCAATTTGTGCGATGCCGCAGTGCTTTGGACTAAATTCCACCATTGTCTGCTGTACTTTTTCCGTAACTCCGTCACATTGCAGCATTTCCTTTTCATTTCCCGGAGTATTCAGATAGGCCACGCCAATCTGAAACTGCTGTTTCCCTAAAAATATCACATGGCGGTTTACAGCCTTAATGCACACTTTCACCAGCTGTCCGGGATGCACTTCCTTCTGTGGAATATTCAGATACAGCTTTAATCCGTTTGCCGCCAGTTCAAACAGCACCCCGGAAATCGCCGGAACAACAATCAGCAGTACCAGCAGCAGAAAGAACTGGTATTCGACATAGATGACATTCAGCCAGAATACCCCCAGCAGACAGACGATATACAAAAGTCTTCTTTTTCTCATTTAAACGACCCTTTTCACATCCAGTTTCGGCACGGAAACGGTTTCAAGCACATTTTTTAATGCCGTTTCTGCCGTCACATTTCCATTTCTCAATCCGTTATCCACAATAATACGGTGTGCCGCAGCATCCATTAATACATACTGGATATCCGACGGCAGCACATAAGTATGTCCGCGTAAGAACGCTTCTGCCTTGGCAATCGCAAGCACCGCGATACTTCCTCTCGGACTGATGCCCTGTAAAATCTCCGGGCTGTTTCTCGTTGCCTTTGCAATCCGCGCCACATAATCATAAACCCTGTCATCGACATAGATTTGTTCCACATAAGCCTGCATTGCCATTAATTCTTCTGCTGTCAGCACCTTTTCCGAAATAATTTTCGGACTGCCGTTTGTCTTATTTTTTAAAATGGCAATTTCATCTTCCACGGTCGGATATCCCAGTGATATCTGAATCATAAAACGGTCAAGCTGGGATTCCGGAAGTTTCTGTGTTCCGATTGAACCAAATGGATTCTGTGTTGCCATGACCATAAACGGCTTTGGCAGCTCAATGCTCTGGCTGTCCACCGTCACCCTGCGCTCCTCCATCACCTCTAACAGCGCAGACTGGGTCTTTGGCGAGGTTCTGTTAATTTCATCTGCCAGTAAAATATTGCACAGCACAGCTCCCGGCTTGTACTCAAACTGCCCTGTCTGACGGTTGTATAAGTTAAATCCCGTCAGATCCGACGGCATAATATCCGGTGTAAACTGCAGCCGGTTACATTCCAATCCCAGTGCCTTTGAAAATGCCAGCGCCATCGTTGTCTTTCCGACCCCCGGAATATCTTCAATCAGAATATGTCCCTTTGCTAAGATTGCCATCAGCAGTTTGCAGATAGCCTCATCTTTGCCGACAACTGTCTTTTTGACTTCATATACAACCTGTTTTGCCTTTTTTAAATAAAATTCTAATTCTTCCATCTCGTTTGGCATACTCTCCTCACATTCTGCCGTATCTTCCTGTATTCATTCTGCCTGTGGATTTTTAGCCTTTCTTTAATCCGGAAAGCGTGTCATAAGCCACGACATTTGTTTTGCATGAAACATTGTGATACCGCAGCTTTCCTGCGTTATTCTCATAATCGTTTTCACAGCCGTTGATACACAGTGCCAGTCCGTCCTGCGATAAATACCATGCATCCGTATCTGCAATCGTCTGTAATTCCTGTTCTGTCTGTCCGATACCGATCCATTCTTTTTCCAGCCCTGACAAGTCATTTTCTTCAAAAAGTTCAATTAAAGAGAGCTTCTTTCCTGTCTTTGCATTAAAATTCCCACCATAAACAGCATTGGTCATTACCGTAACATACGCCCCTTCTTTATCGTATGCTGTATAACTCTCCGAATAATTTTCATAAATTGACACCAGATTATTTTCCGGTGCGGTCACATCGTTTAATGCCGAACAATGATATGAAATCTTTACCGGAATATCCAAATCCTTTACAAAGGCAACATTCTTAAACTGTGTCTGCGCCTGTGTCTTTAACTGTTCGATTCTGTCCTCGTAATAGCGCGTAACAGACTCCACCTCTGTTCCCTGATAATAAATTTTCGGATACGTATAACTAAACTGTATCTGTCTGTCCGATACGCTGTCTGACCCGGATGCTTTTAATGGCAGATAAGAACAGTCTGTACAAATCTGAACCGTAATATCGTCGCTTAGCTGTGTTTTTGATACTGATCTTATTGTATCATCCGTCAGCACATTTGTCATCGGTTCGACCCTGGAATTTGTCTGCTGCGGTATCAGTCCTGCCGCAGTGACAACAAGAAACATTACCGCCGCGGCTGCCAGGGGAAATAAAATCGCCGTCTTTACCGCCGGACGTTTCTTCACCTGCACACACTCTGTATAACCCTGACTTTTTTCGTCATCTTCAAACATGCCGGACTCATCCAAAATCACCTGAATCTGGCGCTTCATTTCCTGTTCACCCGGATATTTAATCCTACTCATAATCACTCAGCTCCTTTCTCATCTTTCTCACCATGGAGTAATAGCGGTTTTTTACAGCAGTTTTTGTTACCCCCGTAATCGTACTGACTTCTTCAAATGTGTAACCCTGCTGTGCTTTCAGGTTAAATATCTTCTGGTTTTGTACTTCCTCTTTTTCAAGTAATTGCTCTACCCGCTGTGTTGCCATGCGGTTTGTCACACGTTCCTCAAGATTGTGCGCATCTTCTTTATCATAATCGTCCAAAATTTCAGTCATAAGCATTTCATGGTGCTGGCGGCTTCTCATGTAATCAATCACTTTATTGCAGGCAATTCTTGTAATCCACGTCTTAAAGGACGCCTTTTTACTGTCAAACTGATATAGATTTTTTAATATCTGTATAAATGCTTCCTGCGTAAGGTCTTTTGCAAGCTCCTCATCTGAAGTTTTTAAGTAAATCTCTTTATATATTCTTTTATAATGCCGTTCAACCAGCAGTTCACCTGCCTCACGGTCTTTCCCCTGTAATATGCGCCTGATAAGCGTTTCATCTGTTTCAAACACTTCCTGCCACCTCCTCTTATTCTTTATACGAAACCGGACATGATATAGTTGCAAAAAAAATGCCGTATTTTCATATATTCTATGAAAAATACGGCATTTATGAAAGGAGAAACGTAAAATGGAAAATTTATTTTTCCGTTATAAGCTTATTGATTAGAAATCTACTTCTGTGTCATAATAGCAGCACTTCAGTAATTTCTCCATTTCTTCCTGATTTGGCTGACGAGGATTAGAACCTGTACAGGCATCAAGAATTGCGTTTGCTGCAATTTCAGGAAGCTTCTTTAAGAACTCATCTTCCGGTACAATACCTTCTTCTGCCGGAAGTCCGCCTTCACCATAATGCTTGATGCAGTGCGGGATATTGAGTTCATCATTCATCTTGCGGAGCAGTTCGATGAGTTTATCAATCTTTTCTTCTGTTGTATTACCGCCTAAGTGAATGAAATCTGCAATTTCTGCATATCTCTTGGCAGCTTCCTCATTCTTGGCATTGTATTTGATAACCTTTGGCAGATACATTGCATTGGCAGCACCGTGGATAATATGTCCGCCTTCAAATGCAGCACCGGTCTTATGTGCCATTGAATGAACGATACCGAGTAATGCGTTGGAGAATGCCATACCTGCAAGACACTGTGCGTTGTGCATAGAATCACGGGCTGCCATATCTCCGTTGTATGACTTAATCAGTGTTTCATGAATCATCTTAATTGCATGAAGTGCCAGTGGGTCTGTATAATCGCAGTTTGCGGTTGATACATACGCTTCAATGGCATGTGTCATTGCATCCATACCTGTATGGGCTACCAGCTTTACAGGCATTGTTTCAGCCAGTTCAGGGTCTACGATTGCAACATCCGGTGTGATTTCAAAATCAGCCAGCGGATACTTAATACCTTTTTCGTAATCTGTGATAACTGAGAATGCCGTAACTTCCGTTGCTGTACCGGATGTAGAAGATACTGCACAGAAATGTGCTTTTTTACGAAGCTTCGGCATACCGAATACCTTGCACATTTCTTCAAATGTAATGTCAGGATATTCATATTTTACCCACATTGCCTTTGCTGCATCAATCGGAGAACCGCCGCCAATCGCTACAATCCAGTCCGGTCCGTATTCTTCCATAACCTTAGCACCCTTCATGACAGTGTCTACTGACGGGTCGGATTCGATGCCCTCAAACAGTTTTACTTCCATTCCTGCTTCTTTTAAGTAGTCTTCTGCCTTCTGTAAGAAGCCGTTGCGCTTCATAGAACCGCCGCCTACACAGATAATGGCTTTCTTACCTTCCAGTGTCTTTAATGCCTCTAATGATCCTTTTCCGTGATATAAGTCTCTTGGTAATGTAAAACGTGTCATAACTCAAAATCCTCCATATACTATGTATTTTGTTGAATGTCCCCACAGGACTTTGTTAATTTTTCAACAATCTTGAGTTAATTATAGTATTATCTGCTGTGAATTGCAAGTGTTTTTTTTGAATTTTTTGTATGTTTTACATAAATTTTTCAATACTTTTATAAAACAGATTTTACAGTCGCTACAACATTTTCTGTTGTAAATCCGAATTTTTCAAACAGTGATGCCGCAGGACCGGATGCGCCAAAGCCTGTCATGGAAACAACTTTGCCGTCTAAGCCCACGTAACGGTACCAGCCGAAGTCTGAAAGCGCTTCGACCGCAACTCTCTTCCGGCATGCCTTCGGAAGAACGGATTCCTTGTATTCTGCTGTCTGTTCTTCAAATGCTTCCATACTCGGCATACTGACAACACGCACGTCCACACCGTCTTTTGCAAGTTCTGCCTTTGCATTAACTGCCAGTTCTACTTCCGAACCACTGGCAATAATGATGGCATCCGGCACTTCCTTCTTAGAATCCTCTAAGATATAGCCACCCTTTAACGCTTCCTTTGAAGAACCCTGCATCTGTGAAAGATTCTGTCTTGTCAGCACAAGTGCTGTCGGCTGGTCTTTTGAAGTAACTGCACGGTACCATGCCGCTGCGGTTTCTGTTCTGTCACACGGTCTGTATACACAGAAATTTGGCAGGGAGCGGAATGCCGCAAGCTGTTCAACCGGTTCGTGTGTCGGTCCGTCTTCTCCGACACCGATGCTATCATGTGTAAAGATAAATGTCAGCGGCAGATTCATTAATGCGGACAGTCTTGCCATTGGCTTTGTATAATCACTGAATACAAAGAAGGTCGCTACAAATGCCTTTAATCCGCCATGCAGTGCAAGTCCGTTGCCGATTGCCGCCATCGCCTGTTCCCTGACGCCGAAATGCAGATTGGTGCCTGCATAATTGTCTTTTGAAAAATCACCGGCATCCTTCATGTTTGTCTTATTGGACGGTGCAAGGTCGGCTGAACCGCCAATCAGGTTTGGCATGAGCTGTTTAATTTCATTTAAAATGCTGCCGGATGTGCTTCTGGTCGCTTCCGGTTTTTCTGCTTTCTTCCAGTAATCTTCTGAATCAAACAGCTTTGATAAATCATATCCGTTGTAATAAGCATCCCATTTTTCTGCCATATCCGGATATTCTTTTCTGTACTTTTCAAATAATACATTCCATTCATCTTCAACTGCTGCTTTCTTCTTGGCAGCTTCGTTGAAATGATCATATACTTCCTGCGGAACAGTAAATGCTTCCTTGCAAGGCCACTCTAAATATTCCTTTAAAGCCGCAACATTTTCTTCACCGAGCGGTTCACCGTGTGCGCTTGCCTTACCCTGCTTTGCAGGACAGCCATAGCCGATCACCGTATTGACCTTAATCATTGTCGGACGGGTTGTATCTGCTTTTGCCGCTTCAATCGCTGCAGCAATTTCTGCAAGATTGTTGCCGTCTTTAACTTCAAGTGTCTGGAAGCCGAATGCTTCAAAACGCTTTGTTACGTCTTCCGTAAATGCAATATCAGTGCTTCCTTCAATAGAAATGTTGTTGGAATCATAAAATACAATCAGCTTATGCAGTCCTAATGTTCCTGCGAGTGAAAATGCTTCTGATGAAATACCTTCCATCATACAGCCGTCACCGCCAAGTACATAAGTATAGTGGTCTACAATATCGTAACCGTCTTTGTTAAATACAGCGGCAAGATGTGCTTCTGCCATTGCCATACCGACTGCCATTGCCATACCCTGTCCAAGCGGGCCTGTCGTTGCTTCAATACCAACGGTATGACCGTATTCCGGATGTCCCGGTGTCAATGAACCCAGCTGTCTGAAATTCTTTAAGTCTTCCATAGAAAGATTTCCGTAGCCAAACAAATGTAATAAAGAATATAACAGCATCGAGCCGTGTCCTCCTGAGAGTACAAAACGATCTCTGTTTGCCCATTCCGGGTCTGCCGGATTGTGGTTCATATGGTTTGTCCATAATTCATATGCCATCGGTGCTGCGCCAAGCGGCAGTCCCGGATGTCCTGATTTTGCTTTCTGAATCGCTTCTGCTGATAACACACGGATTGTATTTACTGACAGTTCCTCTATGTTCTTCATAATGATTCATTTCCTCCATTTCTTATTGTGCTGCCTGTACCGGCATTTTTATTTTTTTTATCAATCTTTAAAATCTGCTTCAACAAGGATGGTAACATCTCCGTTTTCGCCGCGTTTTCTCTTTAAACCGCCAAAGAATCTTTTTGAGCCGCGTTTTTCTGCTTTTACAATTGCGTGATTGATAATTTCCTTAATATCATCCATACGGATATTATCTACATTATTACGTAATTTATCAATCTTTAAATAAAGTTCCAGCAGCGCATCATCACTGACTTCATACTGGCGTTTTCTTGCAAATTTTCTTGCCATTTCAACCAGTTCATTGACCGTGTACTGTTTTAACACGATGCGATGATTAAACTTCTGTGTCATTTCCGGATTGAAATTGAGCAGTACATTCATTTCTGCATCCGAATCCTCCAGAATAACAATCATACGTTCCGTATCCTGTTCCAGACATTCCAGCATTTCACTCATACGCTTCGGCTGGATTGCCCCCGCACCTTCAACAATCAGTGCGGTGCCTTTTAACTTATTCATCGCCTTTGCCAGTCCACGGTTATTGATACTGTCACCGGTCGTCTTTGCAATCTTACGTGTGTGTTCCGGATACAGATAATTCACCGCACGCACAATGGCTCTTGCAAGATCAGACTTATCTGAGCTTGAATTACCGGAAATGATAATATTGCCGACCTGCGACGTTGAAATCGCCATTTCCTGTTCAAGGCTTTCAAAATATGCTGCCAGCTGGCTTTCCAGTCCCGGCATTTCACGGTATTTTCTGAAAATCTTTGCAAGTTCTCCGCTTAACTTCTTTTCTTCATCAATTTCCGTGCCTTCGCCCATGCCGGTGTAAACTTTCTCCTGCTGTACGGCATTGGCAAGCTTTGCACTGCTGATTGCTTCCAGCGGATTCATATCGGAAAGATGGTCTTCCATCGGCGGAAGCTGCTGTGTATTTAATGAAACTTCCTCACTGACAGCCGCCCGCTGTCTTTGCGCCGCTTCCTGCTCTGCCGCACGCTGTGCCTGTTCTCTTTGTGCTGCTTCTTCCGCCAACCGCTGGGCTTCTGCCTGCTGCGCTGCTTCCTGTTCGGCTATACGCTGTGCTTCGGCTTTCTTTGCAGCTTCCCGCTTGGCTTCTTCAGCTGCACGCTGTGCTTCGGCTAACCGTCTGGCTTCTGCCTCGGCTCTTGCTTTCTGGGCTTCTTCCATGCGCCTCTGAATCTGTACTTCGGCCTCCGCTTTTCTTCTTGCTTCTTCCTCTGCCTGCTGACGACGGACATCCTGTGCTGCTTCTTCTTCTAAGTGTACGGTTGCTTTTCCGGTACGGATTGCAAGATCGGTCTTTGCTGCCTGTAACATCACCTGTGCGTGTGCATGGCGGCTTGCTTCTTTTTCATCAAAGGCTTTGCCTGCTGCCTGTGCCGCTGCTTTCTGCTCAACCATAATGCGCTCGTATGCCGCACTCTTTTCGTCCTTCTCATCTAACATCTTTTCCAGCTCTGTCTTTGAGAATTCCCTTGTATTCTGCTTTCCGTATTTTTCTTCACGGACCGCTTCTAACCAGTCTGCAAGGCTTAACTGACCTTCAATCTGTTCATCTTCCTGACTTTCACCGGTCGTTTCTTCCTGCTTCGCCGGCTGAGGACGCAGTGCCTCTGCCTCTGCTTTTTCTTCCTCCATGAATTCACTTAAATTTTTAGCGAGTGCCGCCTGTAAATTCTGTGTATCATACGGATTGTTATATGCCGGAATGTCCACTTTAATCTCTACTTCATCTGCCGGTTCTTTGACCGTATTTACAGCCTTCTGCCGGAATGAATCCTCTTTACCTGATAAATCGCCGCAGCTGTCTTCCAGTTTCTTCTTTGCATCTTCTATCAGTTCACGTAAAGATGAGGATGCCTTGTCAATACTTTCAGACAAATCCACCGTTGTATCAGCTTCCTTTTTTTCTGCTTTTGGTGCGGTATCCGTCACTGTCTTTTCTTTTACAAATTCTTCCGCTGAAAATACCGGTTCTTCCGGTGCTTTTTCTGTATCCTGCGCACCGGTGTTCTCATATGTATCGGAATCATCGGATTCGTCATCATCTTCATAGCCTATTTCGCGCATATCTTCTTCTGACTGCGCCCGCGAATGAAATGCCTTCTTAAAGAAAGATTTAATGCCACGGGTACTTTCATCGTCTTCCGGCAGAATAATATCATCGTCCGCATCACTTTCTGCTTCTTCCACCGCTTCTTCAATTTCATCGCTCTGGATTGCCGCAAGCTGCTTTTGTTCCTCAAACATGATTTCTCTGGTTGCTTCTATATCCTGCTTCTGATTCTTAATATCCTTTAAGATTTTTTTCTGTGTATTGGTCAGTTCAACGCCAAATTCCTGCTTTAACTGAATCGCCTTCTCCACATACTGTCCGTCCTGAAACCACAGTACAATATCATCACAGGTCTTGATACATTCTTCTTTTCTGCCTGTTTTGGCATATAACTTTGCCAGTTCAAACATATACTTTTCATCAATTTCATGCTCTTTGTAGTCCTCTAAGATTTCTACAAGTTCATTATCCGAGGCATTCTGTGCCTTTCTTAAATCAAAATACAAAAGAAAACGATTGACATCATGCGGTGACATCTTTTCATATTCTTCATAAAGTTCCTCTGCCGTTTCAAAATCTTCCAGCTTAATGAGCAGCTCCGCCAGCTTATAAACCAGCTTTCTGCCGCCTAAATTTCTGTTGTATGCAAGAATTGCCATATCTCTTGCTTCCAGATAATCCCCTGCCGCTTCCTGTACGTTAATAACAGTTGCCAGCGTGGACCAGTCCTTCACCTTCTGCCAGTTCATTTCCTTGGCAATCGCTGCCGCCTCCTGAAATGACTTCTTGGCAGCAAGCTTTTTAATTTGATCTACTTTTATATTAAATTCATACTTATCCAAAACAAACGCCACCTTTACTGTATATATCAAATAAATGATTTAAACATATTCTATTCAAGTTTATCACAGCGCAGTATTCTTGTAAACTCTTTTAAAAAGAAATGCCAACGTTGAGGCGTTTTTTGCCTATAGCGCCTATATAAAGTCGAATACTGCCTGCTCATAATCCATGCGCGTATATTCAAGTTCCTCATTTTTTGTACGACTGTAGTAATCGACAACAACCGTCTGCTGCCGGTTATGTACAAGCTTCTGTCCTAAAATGTAATTGACATCAAATCTTCCCGTAATCGCCGGGGTTGCACCTCGTGCCGGAACAATGAGCTGCACGTGGTTAGTCTTTAACAGCTTAAAAATCGGCTCCCAGATATAAATATCCTTTGCCGCACCGAACGGATTATCAATAAAAATGGTCTTGCCCAGTACACCCGCACTGTCTGCCGGCGCATTGATACTTGAAATATAATGAATTACCGCAATTAAAAACTGAATATAAATACCCTGTGACTGTCCGGTTGAACCCACTGCTTCTTCATACCGCAGATACCGGCTCTGGTCTTTCATGCGCTCTCTTTTATAAAGACTTACGCGGATGGCGTTCATATCGGTTACAATCACGGCAAAAAGGCGTTTCCAGCTTAACCGGTTGCGGATATATTTTAACCGCTCCTGTGTATTGTCAAAGCTTTCCGCCATCAGGACCGTTTCGTCAATGTATGCCGCCATTCTTTCCTTATAATCGGATTCCTTGGCATACGGTACGGACAGCCCGATAATAGAAATAACCTCATTATCCATCGTAATGCTTGAAAGCTTTGGCAGGCGGTCAAGTTCCGTCTTGATATTACAGCAAATCTGGACACACCGGTTTTCAAAGTTATCCTTGATACGCTCCATATCGGAAATCCCTTTGGATACGCGCTCTTTTTCCAGTGCAATCAGCGTATTGGTTTCGGAAAGTCTGGACTTTAACTGCTTCACGGCTTCAATGTCCTTTGGCACATGAACCGACATTTTAATCTCCAATGCCAGTTCTTTTGCATCACATGCCGTCAGTTCTTCCGTCAGCTTATCCTTTTTCTTTAAAAATTCTTCCAGCTTGCGCACCTCAAGCGCACACAGCTTTTCAAATTCTTTCTGTACCGTTTCATAGCCCGAAAAATCTGCTACATTTATGTCTGTATCCTCCGGCTGTCCTGCCATGGTATCTGCATTTTCCGTTTCTGACGCTTCCGGCACTTCAATGCCCGCTTTGGCAACAATTCTTGACAAATCCTTTTCCATTACGAGGAAATCCTGCATTTTTTCTGTCTGGCGTTTCTGCTCTTTTTCCAGTTCTTTGATCTGTCCTGCAATGCTGTCCTTATAATTTTTATGCTGTACAATGAACTGCTCCGGGTTATCACAGTCAAACGCTTCAAAAGCACCGTACTTTTCTTCAATCTGGCTCTTTCCGTGTGCAATACTTCCCTGCAGACGGTTCATTAATGCATTCTGCGCTTCCAGTTCTTCTGCTGCCGCTTTTTCCTGCTGTACCGCCTGCTCACGTTCCTGCTCAAGCGCACGGAGCGCATCATCCGGATTTGGGACAGCTTCTCCCCGTGCCTCTTTTGCCGCAAGTTCTTCCATTGTAAAATGGCGGCGTGCAATTGCCGTACTGCATTTTCCCATTGCCGCACGGTAATGTCTTAATAATTCTTCTTTATCATGCACATCGGCATTTTTTTCATCCAATGCCTTTTTCACTCCCGCGAAGCGGTTCTCCAGCTGTTCTAATGACAGCGCATGTCCGTCAGCATCCGCTAACCCTGCTACCGCACTGCCATCCGCCGCTGACTGCAGCACATGAATTTCTGCGGACTGTCCGCCGTCGGCTTCCACGCTTATATATGCCTGATAACGCTTGTCAAGACGGCTTTGCAGGCGGTCATATTCTTCTGCCAGTGCATTTTTGCGCTGTAAGGCGGTCTGTTCTGCCTTTTCCTGCGCCTGCATTTCCTGCTCTTTTAAGAGCTGTTCCTGCTTTGCATTTGCCGCCCTCTGCGTGTATTCCTGCTTTTCACGGTACTGTACAAGAAGACTCTCTGCCAGTTTTGCGCACTTTTGCACGTATGGATACCGCTCCCGGTTTTGTGCCAGCTTTTCCTGCACCTGCGCTTTCCGCTCCCGGCCTTTTTTACGCAGGGCTTCCTCCTGTTCCATTTCTTCCTGTAAACGCTGTGCTTCCTTTTGCAGTTCCTCTAAACGCACTGACAGCGCTTCAAACTCTTTCTTTGCCGGTTCTTCTTCCAGCTTTGAAAGTTCCTGTATGCGCACATAGTCATTCCAGACAATTTCTTTTCTGTCGGTCAGTCTGACCAGTTTTTCCTGTACCGCCGCCAGTTCTTCCTGCGCCAGCTTTTCTTCCCGCCCGCGCAGCTTTTCATCCTTTAAAAATGCCATATCCTTTCTGGCATATACAACATACTGTTCATTTTCTGCCGTAAGCTGTGCTTTTGCCGCCTGTGCAGACAATACCGGAATCACATAGGCACTTCTGCCAAAGTCCGCAAGCACCGGGTCTTCTTTGATTCTTGAAAAATCATTTTCAACAATAAATGCATACTCGGCATATGGGAATGCGGCAAGCACCTGTTTTCTTTCATCTTCCGAAAGCCCCGAAAGCCACTCGCTTCCTTCTTTTACATCTTCTCCATACCGTCCTGAAAGATAGCTTTTTACCTTCTCCCGGTGTCTTCCGCCCGCACTGAATATCCCGTGCTTCATATTTTCAAGGAACTGCGTAAGCTGCGTACAGTCAGCGGTAAGCTGCTCACATTCCGCTTCCAGTCTGCGGTGGTTATCCAATACAACGCGGCATGCCCGGCGGGTATCCTGTTCCCCATAGACGGCCTTTAACTGTAAAAGCTGCTGCTTTTCTTTCTGTTCCTGTTCTTTTTTGGTTTCCGCCTGTCCTAACTGTTCTGTCAGCAGTTCAATCCGCGCACGGCAGGATGCCTGCTGCTGTCTGCCCTTTGAAAGCAGTGCTTCCACCTGTGAAAGCTGTCCCTCGGTCTGTAAAAGCTGTTCTTCCTGTTCTTTAATTTTCTGTGTGCAGGCACTGTATTCTTCGCCTGCCTTTTCCATCACAAGGATTCCTGCCTTTTCCATACAGACACCCAGTTCTTTTTCTGCCTGTTCAATCTCTTTGGCAGTATGCACTGCAATCTGTTCTGCCGCCGCAGCCCCGCCCAGTAATTCCTGATAATCTGCCTTTGCCTGTGCCGCTTCTTTCTGACACGCCCGGTACTGTGTTTCTGCATTCTGCAATTCTTCACCGGCAGCATTCTTTTTCTGTACAAGCTGTGGCACAATCACCGCTGCCAGTGCATAGAGCTGTTTTGTCAGTTCTTCATCCGTTTGTCCGTTTGCCGCAATGGCTGCCAAAAGTTCATCGTAGAGCTTCTGATACTGTAAATATTCGCGGTATTCTACCAGACTTTCCGTTTCTTCCATCTGCCTTTTTAAGTGTTCTTCCTGTTCCTTAAAATATGCCCGCTTCTTCTCATTTGCAGCAATCAGTTCTTCCATTCCCGCAAGGGAAGCCTGTTCTGTAAGCACCTCGGCAGTCTGGATCATGCGCTGCTGTTTTAATAATTCTTCCTGTAAATGAAGCAGTTCGTCCTTCTGCTTTTCTTCCTGCGCGCGGTATCCCGACAGATTTTGTCTGCACTGCATAAGCAGCTTTAACAGCTGTCCCCGCAGATTTCCTTTTTCTTCATATAAAGAGCGGTATCCCAGAATATACTCTGAAAAAGCATCGAGCAGCTCCATCTGTTTATCATAATTGGTAATCTGTGCATTTTTCTTTGACAGTCTTGCAAGCGTATCCTTAATATCAAGCAGTGTCTGTGCCATCTGACCTTCGTCATTGCCCACTGCCAGCTTATTGTGGAAAGATTTCTGAATAATTTCTTCTATTAATAAATCCTCTACAACTTTACGGCTTGTCTTATAATTGGTTTCAAAATATGTTCTTACATGTCCTTCGGTCTTATTGATGCCGCGGATAATTTCCCATTCGCTCTCATACAGCCCATACTTGCTGATAAAACTCTGATATTCGCCCTTTCGGTCAAATATTTTTACCGAAACGTGGAAATCATTATGTTCAAGCTCCCGCAGATACTGCTTTAAACCATTATAAGTAATGCGCTCCCCGTTTTTTGTCAGCGGCAGATTTTTAATATCGTTTTCACCAAACTCCCGGTAAAAAATACAGTAGTTAAAATATTCCACGCTGGCATTGTCACGTCCCGCCGGTGCTTCTTCTGCCGCAGAAAAACGCCCGGATATGCCGTCCGCTTCCGTGCCATCTGCTTCCGTATCCTTTGCCTTTCTTGCGCAGAATCCCGTTGTCATATATTTATAGCCGTCATTGTTAGCGGTATCTAACTTCCATTCAATCAATGAGTGGATCACTGTATTGCCGCCGCCCGGACGGAACAGCTTTTCAACCGGCTGTTTTTCATCAAGCGTACAGTTCGGAATCACATTTTGAAGCAGCAGCAGCATTAAAAGACTCTTTCCGCCGCCGTTTGCAAGGTCATAAATCGTGTTACGGCAGTGAAAACGCATCATAAAGTCATCGTAATACTGCGTACCGAAATTGTATTTTACATTGTTTACACGGATTCTGTTAATCTGCGGCATGTTCGTCCCTCTCCTCTCCTGACTGGTCTAACAATTCCATGATTCTTCCTCTGGATTCGTCAAAATAATTTTCAACAACTGCGCGGAAACGGTCTGTCGGATAGTACCGCTCCTGATTGTCACTTAATAACTGCTGGCTGACTAAAAAGTTGCAAACCAGCTTTACAAAACCCGACTTGGAATTCTTCGCCGCCCTTAATTCCGACAATTCCACGGTTGCCGCCGGCAGGCTGTCCCAGCTTAACGCAAGGCTGCGGAAGCTGTTTTCCTCAATTTCACTTAAAACAAAGCCGTTTTTCTTATCCACAATGCCTGCCGTTGTATCGTCCACCTTGCGGACAATGTCTTCCACGCGGACAAATTCGGCATACGTTGCACTGATGGTATCCGTATAAAACTCCATAATAATATTATAGATGATAAAATACGCCAGATAGAGTTCGCCGTTGGTACGCAGTCCCAGCTCCCGGCGCAGCGCTTCATTGCTGTAGCCAAACAGGCTGCCGTGCGCTTTTGGCGCAGCAAACAGCGAATTATTATATTCATAAACCGAAAGTTCCATTTTCTTTAACGACAACAATACCATATCATACACTTCCGGGTTGGTACTGTATTCCTGATACAGGGCAGCATTTGTCCCCTGCTCGCTTACCGTTTCCCCTGCCGCCAGTTTTGCGGATATTTCCAGTGCCTTTTCTATATTTCTGCTTTCCATTACTTTGTTCCCTTCCGTTCAAACACCAGTTCAGACTGTTCCATTGGCTGTTCGTCCTGCGCTCCTGCGGATTTTGGCGTAATCGTAAAATGTACCGGTTCACGGTCTGCAAATGCGCCGCTTAAAATGTCATCGAGAAAACTCTCGTTTTCCGTCTGACCGCCGATGACATACTCCTGTTTCTGACACAGGTTGACAAAAAAAGAATAGTAATCCGCATTTTTTAAAATATCCGGCGAATACATTCTGCTCATTGCCGCGCCAAATTCCGAAAGCGTAAACGTATCTCTCTTTTCAAATGCCGCCAGCAGATTATTCATTAAAAATGTATAGTTTTTACGAATACGCTGATCTTCCATTTCATCTGCAAACTGAATTTCCTGCGGCGGTTCTTCTTCTACTTTCTCCGCCGCTTCTGCCTGCTTTGGCTTCACGGTCAGTGCCTCGTCAAGTGAATCCAGCGTAAACCGCTTCTTTATATGCGGCAGTAATACCGGTGACAAAAGCTGTTCTAACAGTCCCGCATTGTCGCTGCGGATTAAATCTGTCAGAAGCGCCCCAAAATGGATATGGCTTCTTAACCGTCCGAGTTTTGCCCGCTTCACGGCTTCTTCTGTCATCTGCTGCATCTGTGTACATGCCGATAAAAGCTGTCCGTGCCTTGTCATGGCTATCTGTAACTGGCTGTCCAGCTCGTAAATCTCCTTTAAAGTACGGTAATAGCTCTCCGACTGTACCGGTTCGGCTTCCATCTTTGCAAGCGCACCCTCGATAAAATCTTTATTTTTCTTAAACAGCTTTTCTTCTTCATCAAACCAGCGCATACCCGTATGGACAAAATCTTCATACGCTTCAATCCCCGCAAAGACATCTTTGCCGAGCAATTCCATAATCTCATTTTTTCTGCGCTGTAGGCGTGCCACTTCTTCATTAATCCGCACAATCACATCTTTGCCGCCCTGAAAATTCTGTGCCTGTATCATTTTTTCTAAGAGCAGCTGCTGCACACTGATTCTGCTTTCTTCTTTAATTTCTTTCGTATCCAGATAGAATTCAATTGCATCGGAACTGATGGAATACCATACCGTATGGTCACGGATGGCACTTTCCAGTACCTTGATACGTGAAATACATTTTTTCTTTTCAATAGGATCATAATATGGAAATGTAAACGGTCTGCCTTCATTTTTAATTTTATCGAAAATGTAATCGGCAAGTTCTTTGTATTCCTGTGCTGAAAGATTCAGCCCAAAGTCCCGTTTGAGCAATGATGTAATAAAGTCCAGATATTCCGGGTAAGTGACGTCCTTTTCTTTAAAGTTATTCTCCTCAATAAAAAAGCGCAGAATCCCCATGACAATATATCCCATGTCCAGCATTTCATATCTGCCTTCCTGAAACTGGGCAAAGGATACATCCATCAGCTTAAAAAAAGGATAATATTTTTTGAGATTGAGCATACGCTCTTTGTGTTCTGTAATAATATCGTTTAACATAGTATCCTACAATTCCGTTCTGCCGTCCAATGCACGCAGCAGTGTCACTTCGTCGATATATTCCAAATCGCCGCCAACCGGCACACCGCTTGCAATACGGGTTACTTTAATGCCTGTCGGCTTAATCAGGCGGCTGATATACATCGCTGTCGTTTCACCTTCAAGACTTGAATTGGTTGCAATGATGACTTCCTGCACATCGCCTTCGAGCCGTTTCATCAGTTCCTTTAACTTAATGTCGGACGGACCGATGCCAAGCATCGGGCTGATTGCACCGTGCAGTACATGATAGACACCCTCATACTTTCCGGTCTTTTCATATGCCGCCATATCGCGTGTCTGTTCCACCACCATAATCGTACTGTGGTCGCGCTTTTCATTGGCACAGATCGGGCAGATTTCATCATCTGTCAGCGTAAAACATTCTTTACAGTATTTAATATGCGCTTTGGCATCCGTCATGGCAGATGCCAGTCCCTCAACTTCTTCTTTTGGCATATTTATAATGTGAAATGCCAGGCGCTGGGCGCTTTTTGCCCCAACCCCTGGTAATCTCGACAGCTGTTCTATTAACTTGTTCATATGACCGCTGTAAATGTCCATTAGAACAGGCCTCCTGTCAGTCCTGAAAGTCCTCCGGTAATCTTAGACATCTGCGCCTGTGATTCTTCTTCACACTTGCGGAGTGCTTCGTTGGTTGCTGCCATAATTAAATCTTCTAACATTTCTACATCATCCGGATCTACGGCTTCCGGGTCAATCTTGACCTTTGTAACCTCTCTTTTACCGGTAACGGTTACTTCTACAACACCGCCGCCTGCTGCCGCACTGAATTCCTTTGCTTCCAGCTCTGCCTGCTGTGTTTCCATCTGCTTCTGCATTTTCTGTGCCTGCTTCATCAGATTGTTCATGTTGCCCGGCATACCTCCCGGAAATCCACCTCTTTTTGCCATTAGATATATTCCTCCTTATCATCTACTTCTATTTCCATATTAACGGATTCTCTGATATCTGTAAATCGATTTTGAAAATCTTCTCCATCCTGTAGCTTTGTAACAATCAGATTCACATGGATTCCTGTCCGCTCCTCAATGAGCGCAACCAGTTCTGCCTTGTCATCTTCCCTTGAAAACAGCTCATAGGCTGTCGGGGAAGACGTCATCAGTTCCAGACTCTGCCCATCCTCTGCAAGCGTTACATGTGAATTTAATAAATGGGTGCGCTTTAGCGGTTCTTCAATCGAATGGACAATGGAGTCCCACTGCTTTGCCAGCTGCTTAATATCCTCCGGCATTGCCTCTATTACGCGCTTTTGTACCGGCTGTGATGCTGCCATGCCTGCCGCGTTGCCGCTGGCATTGCCTGCCGCATCTGCCGAAGCACTCATGCCCTGTGCGCCTGCCGCAAATGGAACACCTGCCGCCACGCCGTTTTTTAACGCTTCCATGGTTTCCTGCATTTCCTGCTCAAGCAGGGTGATGCGGCTTATCACATCACCCATATCCTGCCGCTGTTCCATCGCCGGACGCGTCAGCTTAATGAGTGTCACTTCGACTTTAATACGCTTCTGTGTTGAGAATTTCAGCTCATTTGCCAGCTCTGACAGCACGCGGATATAGCGCATAAGTGTATCGACATCGACCTGTTTACTGTCTTTTTTTAACTGCTCTAAATTATCTGCCGAAACATCGATAATGTCTTCCGCCTTCGCTTCATCATCCGTTGTCTTTACAAGCAGCAGATTTCTTAAATACCATACAAAGTCACTGACAAACTGCCCTAAATCCCTGCCCTGCATAATAATCTGCTCTAAAAGCTGCATGCACGCATACGTATCCGCCTTTAAAATGTACGACAGCATTTCGGCAAATACCGCCGTGTCCACCGCACCAAGCACCTCTAACACATTTTCATACTTTAAATCCTGTCCGAGGTAAAAGGCGATGCACTGGTCTAACAGACTTAACGCATCTCGCATGGAACCGTCCGCCGCCTTGGCAACATACCGGATTGCCTTTTCTTCGACATTGATATGTTCCGCTTCCATCAGCTGCGATAACCGCCCTGCAATCGTTTCAATAGAAATGCGGTGGAAATCATAGCGCTGGCAGCGCGACAGAATCGTAACCGGTATCTTATGTGCCTCCGTTGTCGCCAAAATAAAAATAACGTATGCAGGCGGTTCTTCCAGTGTTTTTAACAGTGCATTAAATGCCCCTATGGAAAGCATATGCACTTCATCAATGATATAAACCTTATACCTGCCCTCCGTCGGTGAATACTGGACTTCGTCACGGATTTCACGAATATTGTCAACACCGTTATTCGATGCGGCATCGATTTCAATGACATTCATGGAACGCCCTTCGGCAATCGCCTTACAGGTCGGACATTCCCCGCACGGACTGCCGTCCACCGGATGCTCACAGTTGACCGCCTTTGCAAAAATCTTTGCCACGGTTGTCTTACCGGTTCCGCGCGTTCCGCAGAAAAGGTACGCATGCCCGATTCTGTCTGCCCGTATCTGATTTTTTAATGTTGTAACAATATGTTCCTGTCCTTTGACATCTTCAAATTCCAAAGGACGCCATTTTCTGTATAATGCCTGATATGCCATATTTTCTCTCATTCTGCCGCCACGGACGGCGCTTTTCTAAAAATACCGCTGCGAACTGCTTTTACTTTATAAATGTAAAAAAAGCCACCACATACTATGTGTTACACGTAATATGTGTTACATATAATATGTGCTGACGAAAACAATTCTCATCATAAAACCGCGCACCGGACGTCGTACAGCTGTCCACAGACGTTACCGGTACAGTTAGCTCGGCCCAGGCACCCTTCCGGCACACAGGAGGTTTCACTTAATGCTGCTTCATTCCTGACCTGACATGGTTCATGAATTCCTGTTGCGAAAGACCCAGACGTCAACACCACTTATACCGGGCAGCTCTACAGAAAACTGCCCTCGGCCCGATATCACCCCTGCTATAGCGGATTGCAGGTACAAGGCGCCGCTAATGCCCCGGCTGCGCGGTTCTTTGATTATACCTTTTATGGCCCGGATTGTCAAGATTTGCAAGCCATCTTACTCCGGCAAGATACTTCCTATAAATATCTCTTTAATGCTTCAACTAAAATTGCATTATCTTTTTCATCACGGACTGCCAGACGGATATAATTTTTCCCGTCAAATCCCTTCTTTGTGGATAAATCTTTAATCAGAATATTCTCCTCTAAAAGGTCTTCTGCCAGTTTACGGCTTGTAACACCGGAAGTCACTTCGCACAGTACGTAATTTGCCTGTGTCGGCAGCACTCTTAAACCGGACAATGCCTGTAAATCCTTGATGTATGCAGCTCTTGTCTGCTTGAATTTTTCAATTGCCTTGGCATAGTCCTTTGCATATTTTTCATAAATCTGAAGATAAAATTCTGCAAAAGAATTGATATTCCAGATGGCAACATCTTTTTTCATCTCTGCAATCAGTTCCTCATCGCTGCTTGCAAGTACACCCAGACGCAGTCCCGGCACACCATAAGATTTTGAAATACTCTTTACCACAATCAGATTCGGATTTGCTTTTAAAATTCCTGCATCTAATAATGTCGTCGTTTCTTCTTCATCGACAAAATCCACAAAGGATTCATCAACAACAAAACGGATATTTTTCTTTTCACACCACTCAGACAGCTTTAAAACATCTTCCCGTCTGATATAATTTCCCGATGGATTGTCCGGATTAATCAGTGTCAGCACCTCAATATCCTTATCCTCATAGAAATCCATCAGATCTTTAGCAGTATAACGAAATTCGTCATTGGTTACAAAATACGGAACAACATCTTTTTCTGCCTTTCTGTTCGGATACTCCTGAAATGTAGGAAATGCCATGCCAAGTCTGCCTGTAAAACGCTCCATCAGGGACTTGATCAGTTCTGCTGCGCCATTTCCAACAATCACCTGGCTTGCATGCAGTCCGAAAATCTTTGCGGCAATCAGACTGTTTACACCCATTCCTGACGGATATTCACCCAGCAGGCGTTCAAAATTGGTCTGCATTTCAGAAACCAGCTTCTTATTCGGAAAATACGGATTTACCAGATAACAGAAGTCTATCAGCTTCGGATATCTCCAGTAACCACCAAAACGTTTCTGCATTTTCTCCAGCTTTTCTTCTTTTCCGGCAAGCAGGGATTCTGCAATGTCCAAATCCTGCACATCATCAATTTCATACCACTTTTCACCGTTTAACTTAACCGCTTTAATTTCCAAATCACCTAAAAATGTGATTACTTTTAATACCTGTTCATAGTATTCGTTCAGTCCCATTGCATTACAGTATGCTTCCAAAAAAGGCACGTAATATTTTTCTGAGAAATTTTTGCTGAACTTATAAAGATTTACTGTCTTGTAATATTCATCTGTCTTTGTAAAATCAAATTCACGTTTGCTGACAAATGACGTAATATTGTCATCTTCATCAACCGTAATACAGGTTCCGTCCATCCAGCTTTCAAACTTATCTACCAGCACCAGTGACGGATACGGCGTGTCTACAAGCTTTCTGATAACCGCTTCTTCATATACAAGATCAGATTCCAGTAATAATGTATCATCCTGTAACAGGTATTCCTTTGCCAGATATAAAGAATAAATGTTATTGGTCTTATCATATACGTCATTGACAACGTACTCTACCGGTGTCTTTAATCCCAGTGAATTAACATAGTCCATCAGCTGCTGTCCTTCATATCCTACAACAAGCACAATTTTGTTTAAATTTAACTTTTCAAGGTGCATCAAAGTTTTATGAATCATCATCTCACCATTCACTTCAACCATGCACTTTGTCGCATTACTTGTTAATTCCTTTAATCTTTTGCCCATTCCGGCAGCTAAAATAATTGCCTGCATTACACGCTCTCCCTATTCTTTCAAACTGTATCGTTATTTTTTACAATTTTAAATTTAAGAATTGTTTATATAAACTCAGTTTATTATAAATCAGTTTTATGAAAATGTACAGCAGTTTTATTTACATTTTATTTACCCTTCTTTTACTTACTTTAAATTTTCTGACGGAGCGCTCCCAGATGAGCCGTAATACGTTCTGCATAGACCTCGGCTTCCTTTTCAATATCCTTACAGGACAAAATCTCTCCGGGGTCATTTGCCGTGAGCATCCGGATTGCATGGGCAGGAAGCGCAAAGCCTTTGTTAAAATGAAGGGAGCTAATCAGCTGCTCCGCTAAGATATCAGAACCGCTGTAGCCGGATACGACAATGGAAAACAGCAGCTTGTCCTTAAAATCGACCTTCCGGTACAATGCGGTCAGACGGTTGATAAATGCCATAATATTTGCGCTGACCGAGTCGTTGTAATTTGGACTGAGTATCATGAGCGCATCACTTTCAAGCAGTGCCGGATAGACCTGTTCCACCATGACACCGCCGTAAAAACACGAACCCTTTTCACTGTAATGCAGGCAGACCTCAAACGGACAGCCAAGACAGTCTGCAACTTCCCCGTTTCTTAGATTGATTTCACGGATTACAATTTTATCTTCGGTAAGGACCTTGCGTACCAGCTTCCAGAATAAACAGGTATTGCTCTTTTGTTTATTACCCGCATAAATGCACAGCAGGCGTGCCGGTCGGTCTGTGTGTGCCGGGGTACGCCCGTCTGCGTATTCCAGTGCATGACAGACCGCCTCTCCTGCATTGGCAAAAAAAGCTTCTTTTAATGAAAGGTTTCTGTGCATTGCATTTTTTGTCTGGTTTTTTAACGAGCCGGTTGCCTCTGCAAAGGTGTGGCCCGGCAGCATACAGCCTGCGCGGTTTAGTGAAAATGCGATTTTTTTCGCCATGTTTTTTGTATACAGTTCATTTTCCCCGTCAACCAGAATTGCCCCTGTACAGCCCAAAAGACAGTCCGTATGATAATCCATTTCCTTTAAAATGGCATAAAGCCGCAGATTAATCCCCGAACGGTCAAGATGCACCGCAAACACAATACAGCTGCCCGGTTTTTTTTGCGTTTCGCACCAGTATAGAAAGTCTTTTTCATCACGCAGAATAACTGCCGCTTCCGTATCCTTTTTATCACCGGATACTTTTTTTGCATTTTGCAGTACCGTATCAATCAGCTGTCCGTATCTTTCCGGTACGGCGCCTTCTATCGGACAGACCACTGCCAGCATTTGTTTCACCTCTTTTCCTTTCTGTCTGTTAGCTTACAGTTACGCCCTTTTACTACCGGTTTCTTATTACAAATCTTTTATCAGCAGTTATCACTGATTTCTTCCAGTTCACGATAGGCGGACCGAATCCGTTCATAGAGCTGTCCCGGCAGTTCCTGACACTCTGTTTCCAGACCTTCTTTCGTGTACTTATTTTTACAGCCGAAATAAATTTCATGCAGTGCGACCGAGCCGTAGTGGTCTGCGCCCCGCATGGTCAGCAGAATGGAAATGGCGGCAGATGAAAGCGCCGGTGCAATATATGGCTTAAAGCCCAGCGCGCGCACGCTTAGATTTGCCTCTGCCGCCAGCTTTGAAAGTTCTCTTGATTCTTTGTCGTGATACTGCGTAATACTGTCTGCAACCACCAGACTTTTTCCATGCGGTCCGAAAACCTGCCCTTCTGTTAAAAATAATCCATATTTCCCCGGATTTTTCTTTGCATAATACACCGCCCGCGCATTCATCACACCCAATCCGTAGCCCTGCACCTGCTCTAAATGCAGTCCGTTATCATCAAATGCACCGGATTCATTGCAGTTTGATATCTGCCACGCCGCGTTGCACAGCGGTTCAACCGGGTCTGAAACCACGGCAAAAAGTCCGTCATATCCACAAGTCCGCGCTTTTTTTGCATAGCTTTCCACAATACTGCGGTTGGCTTTCAGCTGCTGCATGCGTACATCCTGCACTGCCGTACCGACCGGCGGCACGCCTTTGGTTGCACAGAAAATAAAAACATCACAGTCAAACAATTCCTCTTCCTTTAAAAGAACGACTTTAGGAAGCACATCATATGCCCACGGATAACAAATCTGGTTACATTCTGCCTCGTACCGCTTCATCCGGTTTTCATCTAAATCTATAATTCCTATGGTTTTAATCACATCACCACCAAGCAGCTTTAACCCAATAAGGGTTGTAGCGCCAACATCGCCGAGTGCCGCGATGTGAACCCTTAATTTTTCCCCTTCATACACCCAGCGCGGATTTTTAAAAGGATATTTTCCTTTTTCACTGCGCAGTTTTCTTTCTGTTCCAAGCTGATTTAGATTGTTCATAGTCTTCTCCATTCTGCGGATTTTTTAGTCCACAAGATTTTTTAAATGTTTAAGCCGGATAATGTCATTTTCAATGTATTCTGATGCCGGGACATTTAAATCCAGCGTGACATGACTGCCTACGTCCACGCAGTACGGGTCTTTAACTGCCTCGCCAAGCCGTCCCAGTGTCAGATTTCTGCCAAACCCCTTCTGGTATTCTGCCTCCAGCACACGCAGGATTTTCTGTGTATTTAAAAGACAGGTGAGCGAGAGATTGTTAAACTGCTGCCAGCCAAGCTCCGGCAAAAACTGCGGAATAACATAGGGCAGTATCTGATTAATTGCCGGAAGCAGTCCCGTCCGGCTTTTTTGTGTCTGCTCAATCATATCCCCGCCAAGAAACGGATACAGGGTCGATTCCTGAAACCATGCTTTGACATTGGGAATATAATAAATGCTTTCCACAGGAAGCTTTAACATACTCGACAAATCCGTTCCGTGGCCGGACAGAATCCCGACAACAAGCCGTTCTACCGGCACGCCGCTTTTTTTTAACATCGGGTAGAGCTTTTTAATGCGGTCGCCCTTGTGCAGAATGTCGTCTGCTAAAATCACCGGTCTTTTAAAGGATTTGATTGTTTCAATCTGTGTCGAAAGCGGCGAATAGTTCGGATATTCTTCAATCCGTGAAGCCGATGCATCCCTTGTATACACCTTTTCCGTATAAATGGCTTTGGTCACGGTATTGGGTACAACGACATCTCTTAAAATTTTACCGAACGGCACACACATTTTTTTACCCAGCACACGTTTTGCCCCCTGCTGTGCCGGTACATGGTTTTCAAAGGTAATGAGATCCATCATCTGCTGGTTCATGTGCTGTGCATCAAATGATATCACCAGATTGCCCGGATATAACTCCTTCATGGCATCCAAAAGCGCATGACCTGTTTCAAGCAGTATCTTTCTGACACGCGGATTCCTGTCAAACGGCGCTTTTAACACGGTGGATACATTCTGAATCAGCACCAGCGGATACGTCATATCCACAAGATAGCGGTCTTTATTTTTCACGCCGGAAGGCATTTTTAAAAAGCCGAAGCGGTAAAGCAGTTTTTCCATTTCCATATCCATTTCCCGTTCTTCATTCTCAAATCGGCAGGCAATATGGGTAAATCCAAGCTTTAAGCACGCTGCAATCGTTTCCGTCATGGCAAGCTGTATCCACTCATAAACCTTTTCATCACGAAGCCCTGCAACTCCTGTAATCACCGCCAGTCTGCCCGCCGCATTTTTACGAAGATAATGCACTGCGGCTTCGTCCTGAAATTCTTCATAAAACCGGTCGGATAACACTTCATGATAGCCGACGGCGGCAAGCACTTCGCCGTTTCCCATGCTGCGCCGGACAATCATCTGCTCTGCACCGCTTCTGTGTGCAAAAACCCCGGCATTGCCAAAAAAAAGATACCGGTTTTCTGAAAGCTTTTCTCCAAGCGGCTCTGCTTCTGCCACAAAGGCTTTTGTAAGCTGTAATTCCTTATACTGCGGCTCACGAAGATAAATTCCATACTCATAGATAAACCGCTGGCACAGTGGGTCAATCAGATTGGAAATATCCCGTCCGCGGTCAATATTTTCCCGTATTTTAGAAGAACTGACATCATCTAATTCACTGCCCAGCTCCAGTTTTATCGTGTCCTCATACAGGTTTTGTGCAATCAGCAGATTTTCATCGGGCGCATTTTTATCCTTTGACGTTTTTCTTGTAAAGACAATGTGATTGCAGTGATGAATTGAATCCATGACCGGCGGTGCCTGATATGCCGATGCGTGCGCAATCACATCCATCCCCGTGACAATATAGACCGGACGGTCGTGAAACAGTGTTTTTAATTTTTTTAAATCGGACGGATTGGCTATATTTACCGGACAGTTGTCAGGAAAAAGATAGACCGAGCCGATATCTGCCGTTGACATTTTCGCAATACGGCGGCGGATTAAGCGCGGCTGTGTCTTTTTCGACCATGAAAATTCGTCAATTGCAAGATACACCTCAAACCCTGCTTTCCGCACAGCTTCTACAATGCCTTTATGTCCTGATGAAAACGGGTCAAATGTCCCCGGAAAAAATGCCACTTTCGATATCTGCGGTATTTCAAACCTGCCGTATGTAAATTCGTATGCCGTAATAAACCGGTACAGATAACTAAGCGCCGATGCCCGGTTGTAAAATGACAATGCATCCCTGGACTGCTCTCCCACAGCACTCATCAGATGTTTTGCGATATAAGAAAAATAGGCACACTTTTCATCCGGCGCCAGCTTTTCACTGCCAAACAGTTCGTGTCCGATAATATTAAGGGCTTCAATACTGATAGATTCCTTAAAATGCACCAGACCTTTCATCAAATATCCAAGCAATACTTTTTTGCGCTGTTCATAAGCCTCCGGTGCTTTATCACGCCCCCGGTAACTGCCGTAATTTTCAAGAATCGTCCCAATCGTATGCAGGGTGTATACTGCTGCTTTTTCATTCGTTCCGTTTACCCTTTTATAAAAGGTATCCTCTATGAGTTCATCAAGCTCCTGCGGCTGTAAGTACAAAACCATGCGGCCAAGATAATGCGGAATAAATTTTGCATACTGATAATCTCCCGAATCCAGGCTTTCCGTCAGTTCAATCACCATTTCATTACACTGGTCAGAAGAAATATTACACATGATTTTTACAAGCAGTTCGCCTGCTTTTTCACGCACTGTCAGGCGCTGGCTCGCCGACATCAGACTGCAAAGGTGCGTGGCAATACGAACCGTCCGCGCTTCCTGCGGATATTGTTCAATCACCTGTTCCATCATCGCGATATTAATCTGTTTCATGGTTGCACCCGCCGCTACTTTCAAATCGTCAAGAAACATTTTGGAAAGCAGTTCTTCTTCCCTGTCTGCAATGCGCCGGACTGCAAAAATACCATTTCTTTGCAGTCCCAGAAGCTGTGCCAGATGGTCACGTAAAAATACCAGCTGTATACAATCCGTTTCCCGCTCCAATAAAAAGCACTGATTTATATAGGAAGAAAGACATTGATAAGAAACACCGTCTTGTGCCATTTTGTAATATAGCTGTAAACTATTCATCTGCCTTGCACGGCTGTCCCATTCCCGGCAGGATATTGTAAAATCACAGATTGTACAGATATCTTTATTGTCCATTTCCGCATAATCCAAAGCCTTTGCCGTATCGAGCAGCAAAAATGTGTTCCACGCATCATAATCCTTTTTTTGATAAAACGGCAGTAATACCTGCCTGTAGATTTCACGGTCTGCCTGCTGTGATGAAACCATAAGGGTATGAACAATCCGCCGCAGTGAGTATCCCTGCCATTTCCGGTGCTGTTCGGTCACCTGATAGTCCGGATATAAAATGGTTTCAACCGTTTTCTGTAAAAGATATGCCGCAGAAATATCATCGGACGGAAGTTCTACATCTTTGGGCAGTTCTTTGCGGTATGCCCTGTCATAATTGGCAGTCATCTGTCCGATTAAATGTGCTGACTGCCTCCGGATATCCACTTCACCGTGCATAAGCTGTTCAAATAAAAAACGAAGTGCAAGGTGTGTCTGTTCATGGGTCAGATACGTAAAATACTCCTGCAATACATTCATATACGCGCGCAGATTTCTCCAGTTTTTCTCTCCGCGGGCGGCTTCCAAAAGATTGCGCAGGGACATTTCACCGGTAAGCCGTTCCATAACGTAGATATTGTGGTCAATCGCCAGATACTTCATGTTGTCTACGATTTTCTGCGGTGTCATTAACACATAGTCTTCCTGTTGTGTGCAGGACGGTTCTTCCGAACGGAAATCAATATTGACACCCAGATGCACCATATATTCTTCAAAATCCTTTAACCGCGCATAAACCAGACGGTAACGGTTCTTTTTCTTTTCATCTACATTGTCCAGTTTGGAAAGAATGACATCAAAAGAATCTTTTAAAGAATAAAAACAGACCTGTTCTGCACCGGAAGCTGTCCGGATACTTTTTACACGAAAATCCGCATAAATCAGAATTAAATTTTCAATCGACAAATCTTCAAGCTCTAAATCCCATGTTGAATGATTGGCTGCAATATGACCGATGACCGGCATATGAAACCTTTTGGTGTAGCGGTCGGTATAATAATAGTGCAGATACGGAACGCGCGCGGCTTCTTCTTTACGGCACCCGAATTTGCCGATATCATGAAGGGAGGCTGCGGCTGACATCAGCATTAAATCCACCGGCTTTCCAAGCATTTTTAACTGTCTTGCAACGTGCATTGCCACATAGTGGACACCTGCCACATGCCCCAGCGTGTCAAACGGTGTGATTTCCGCCGCAATCCGCATAAACTCCATGATATACTGATTCTCAAGGCACTTTAAAAAGATTGCGTATTCTGCCGCCGTTTCCTGCCGTGTTCCAAGACTTTCTTCTTCTGCCGTAACCAGATTAAAATACCGTGTCCGCTTAAACGGTCCGGTCTGTTCCTCACATTTTAAAAATGCTCTTAAAATACGGCAGAATAACAGCATTTTCTGCTTTACCTCATCAGACGGTTCTTCTGTAAAATTACACGGAAACATCACATGACGGCACCATTCATAAACCGCCTGCAACAGTTCTTTACCTGTCATGTGAATTTCACTGCAAAGCTCCTTTTCACAGTATTGCATCAGCCTCCGGCAGCTTACCTGTTCCGAACGGATTAAAAGTGCATCATATGCTTCTTCTAAACGACAGCCTGCAAGAACCGATAAAATTTCTTCCTTTGTCATCTGCACCTGATTTAAAAAATCAATTTCGGTAAGCATTTGTATGCATTTATCCTTAAATTCCAAGTAATCTGCCTTCATCTGAATTCTCCCTGTGTATTTTATGATTTTCGACGATTTCCGGTTTTTAAAAGTTTTTTTTAGAAAATACCCTCGTTAAGCATGGCTTCCGCAACTTTTAAAAATCCTGCAATATTCGCGCCTGCAATGAGGTTTCCGTCCATGCCGTATTTCTTTGCCGCACTGTCGATGTTGTTAAAAATATTCTTCATAATCTTTTTTAACTTTTCATCAACCTCTTCTTCCGTCCATGAAAGCTTCATGGCATTCTGGCTCATTTCAAGGGCAGATACGGCAACACCGCCTGCATTGACTGCCTTTGACGGTGCAATCATAAATCCTGATTTTTGCAGTTCTTCAACGGCTTCTGCTTTGGTCGGCATGTTGGCAACTTCGATTAAAAGCTTTGATGTCCCCTCCTCTATCATGCGCTTTGCATCTTCCAATCCGATTTCATTCTGTGTTGCACAAGGCATATACACATCTGCCTTTACGCGTCCCCACGGTTTCTCGCCGGCATGGAATTCCACACCAAATCTGTCGGCATAATCTTCACAACGGTCACGCAGGGAACCTCTCATTTCTACCATATAATCCACTTTTTCCCCGTTGATGCCGTCTTTATCATAAATGTATCCGTCCGGTCCTGAAATAGAAACGACTTTTGCGCCCAGTTCATTTAATTTCTTTGCAACACCCCATGACACATTGCCGAAGCCCGATAATGCAAATGTTGTACCGGCAAGCTTCTTTCCGATAGATTCAAATAATTCTTCCGTAAAATAAACAGCGCCGTAACCGGTTGCTTCATTTCTCCCAAGACTGCCGCCGTAAGGAATGCCCTTGCCAGATAACGCACCGTTTTTATAACCGCCGACAATTCTTTTATACATACCGAACATATAACCGATTTCTTTGGAACCGCAGCCGATGTCGCCTGCCGGACAGTCCGTATCCGGTCCGATGTATCTGTAAAGCTCTGTCATAAAGGACTGACAGAACCGCATAATCTCGCCGTCTGATTTCCCCTTTGGATTGAAATCACTGCCGCCCTTGCCGCCGCCGATTGGCAGTCCTGTCAGTGAATTTTTAAAAGTCTGTTCAAAACCTAAAAATTTGATAATACTCTGATTGACACTGGGATGAAGTCTGATTCCGCCCTTGTACGGACCGATTGCACTGTTAAACTGTGCGCGGAAGCCTCTGTTTACCTGAACCTTTCCTGCATCGTCCACCCACGGTACGCGGAAGGAAACGATTCGTTCCGGCTCACACATACGCTCTAAAATTGCATTTTTTTCATAACGGTCATCCGCTTCTACAACCGGTCTTAAAGATTCCAATACTTCTGTCACTGCCTGGATAAACTCCGGCTCATTACTGTTTTTTTCAGATACTTCCTTGATTACTTCATCTACATATGCCATCAGACATTACCTCCGAAACCTAAATTTTTTTATCCTGCACGATGCCCGTCGGCAACCCCGTGTTTTTACAAAATGAAAAAGCCGTTTCCGAAAACACTGCGTATGTTAGACTTGTCAAAAAAAGAAGTCAATAACCTTTTCTTTGTTTGTTCGATAATTTTTTCTTTTTAAATTTTTCCTTAATTTGTGAAAGGTTTGGAAACTCAAATTTAATGAAAATAAATCCATGTTTGTGAACATCCGGCACATCCCCCGTATTTGGTTAAGTTTTCTAAAGTTTTTCTTCTTTGTTTTCTTTACTTTCTGCCGGTTATTGTTTAATAAAATTAAGGGAATTTATGGGCGGTTTTGCGCGTTTTTTCTGTATCAATAAGACAATCTTAAAATCCGAACCGGATTTTTGAAATTTTTGAAAAAAAGGATTGCATTTTAAAAAGCGCTGATGTATTATCATTACATCGGCATGTAGTATTCAATACTACATGTGATTATTTTAAATACCAGTGCATATAATATTTTATAATGTATATGTCAAAACATAAAAATATCAGGACATGCCGAACACGAAAAATCCAATAAAATAATGGAAATACAGTGTACTCGGAGATTGGAGGAAATTATGAAACATTTTAAATTAAAAGACCCCGGAAGTGCCATTACTCATTTTATCGGTATGATGATGGCAATGTTTGCCGCAACACCGCTGATTCTGCGTGCCATGCGCGCTCCGGATACCGTTCATGTCATTTCTTTAAGTATTTTTATTGTGAGCATGATTCTGCTGTATGCGGCAAGCACAACTTATCACACTTTTGATTTGTCTGAACGGACGAATAAGATTTTAAAGAAACTCGACCACTGCATGATTTTTGTACTGATTGCCGGTTCTTATACGCCAATCTGCCTGATTGTCCTGCATGGTCGCACAGGGTTTATGCTGCTGGCACTGGTCTGGAGCATTGCGATTCTCGGCATTATTTTTAAGCTTTGCTGGGTTACATGTCCGAAATGGGTTTCTTCTGTGTTATACATTGCCATGGGCTGGGTCTGCGTGCTTGCATTTACACAGATTTTAAATTCCCTGCCTGCTGCCGCATTTAACTGGCTGCTTGCGGGCGGTATTATTTATACGGTGGGCGGTATTATTTACGCATTAAAGCTTCCGATTTTTAACGCACATCACAAATACTTCGGTTCACACGAAATTTTTCATCTGTTTGTTATGGCAGGCAGCATCTGCCATTTTATTATGATGTTTGAATATGTTGCAGTTCTTCCGCTGGCTTAAGACAAAAAAGAATGATATACGTTTTTTGAGAATTCTCATAATTTCCGTATATCATTCTTTTTATTTTATTCCGCTGTTTATCTGAATTTTATTTCAGCTTTAAACCTCTACATGTCCGTTTACAACATTCCATGTTCCATACTGGTTATCTGCCGGTCCATTGTACGTCAAATCCAATGCACCGTTTCTGATATACCACCAGCCATACTCATTTAATGCAAGACCTGTATAGTTCCAGTCTAAAGCTCCATTGGTCATATACCACCAGCCGTATTCATTTAACGCCATGCCGGTATATGTAAAGTCTAACACGCCGTTGGTCATATACCACCAGCCGTACTCATTAGCTGCCATTCCGGTATATGTAAAGTCCAATACGCCATTGGTCATGTACCACCAGCCGTACTCATTGGCTGCCATTCCGGTATATGCAAGGTCTAACGCACCATTGGTCATATACCACCAGCCATACTCATTTAATGCCATTCCGGTATATGTAAGGTCTAATGCACCATTCGTTATATACCACCAGCCGTACTCATTTAATGCCATTCCGGTGTATCCAAAATCTATCATACCATTTCTGACATACCACCAGCCATACTCGTTGGCTGCCATTCCGGTATAACTGTAATCTATCACACCATTAGTCATATACCACCAGCCATAATCGTTATATGCAAGTCCTGTATATGTAAAGTCTACTGTTCCGTTGGTAATTTTCCACCAGCCGTATTCATTTGCTGCCAGTCCTGCATAACTGTAATCAACTGCATCGTTTACATAATACCGCCATACACCATCTGCATCGAAAACCAGTCCATTGCGGCCGGCCGGCTGCGGGGTATCTTCAACATGAAGCTTTACTGCGCCGAACTTCTTATTACCGTCTGCATCTGTGTTGTATACACAGGCAAGCAGTGCGCCATCGTCTGTTTCAAAGAAGTCATATAAGCCATACTGTTCATTTGTCATTAAGACATTGCCATTGTGGTCGCAAATCATATATGCCTTATAATCATCTTCAATGGATTTACGCGTATATACCAGTAAATAATCCTTCGTTCCGTCTATATCTGCATATCCCTGATAATCGGAAATTATTTTATTCCCCTGTGCATTATACAGGTCTGTTGTATAAGCACCTGCTGCATTTCTGTTTACCCCACTGATATAGGCTTCTGATGTATGTCTGCGATTATTTGGGATTCTTCCCTTTTCCTGATAAATGTCACTATATACTCCCGTAAGATTACCATTTTTATCTAACAGGCTATATGTTCCGTCTGTATTCTGTATCCGGAATACATACTTCTCATTTGCATAATACATTCTATACGTGGACTTGCAGGCAATATCTGCACCGTCCGTAAATGCCGTCTGTTCATACTGCTCATTATACATTCCCGCAAGTCTGACATCAACATTTACCGTGTCACCCTCTGTATAAGTTCTCTGCTGTGTTAAAAGATAACCCTCTGCCGTATTGACTGCACCGACACGATTTCCCTTTAACTCTGTCGGATTCTGATATCCGTTTGCACCGTCATAGCCAAAAACTGTTCCGCTGTTATCATTGTCCAAGTCTAAAACATTAATGACAACATCTTCATTCATTGTATAATACAATCCGCTGATATTGGTATAGCCTTTCTGTGTACCAAGTCTTTGAATCTCATCCTGTACATTCATCGAAAAGCTTCCGTCCCGCGAATACAGATATTTACTATACTCATATGTATATCTATTCACGTTGCCGTTACCTGTCTGTACTTTTCTGCGTATACTTACTTCATAAATGGCCTTTTGCGTATTTACAACAGACATTTCAACTCTTATATTGCTTTCACCCGTATAATCCGTTGTATTCCACAATGTACCGTCTCTGCTGATAATATTTTGTATATAATTTCCTTTAGAAGCGTTTGTTATAATGGCATATCCATCCGTATCCAGCGCTGACGTATTAATTGAGGTACAGATTCCCGGCACTGCCATAACCTGATTTCCCGAGCCGTCATAAACCGTTGTACTGTCACCGTCTGTAATTGCATAATAATTTCCACCGGTAACACGCACTCTCTTATCTGTATCCCGACTGACAAGTTCAAGCGTATCGGTTTTCATATTATAAATTACACCTGCTGCCGGCATAATTGCCATATCGCCTACGATATTTGCACAATAAAAATCATTGGAATACTTGTTGTCTGTTACGGTTTCTCCCAGCGAAATCTCATTCCCTGTGGCAGTAATAATCTTGTATTCATAAACAGGTGATTCTAGCTGGGTACCATTATGCCGGACTTCCTGTGTTTTACCGGTATCTATCTGTACTACAATAATATCATCTGACAATGGTCTTACACTTTTTGCATTATAGTAGTGTTCTGCTCCGCCAAAATAAGTTCCGTCTGTACGAAGCAGCGCGCACTGGTCATCCTTATATAAAGCTACCATGTTATAAAATGAACCCGATGTCGCTTTTACTGCCTTTGTAAACTTTCTTCCGTCTGCTGTCTTACTTGGAATTTCCGTCTTATTGCCATTCTCGTCCATCACAACAAGAACTGCATTTTCATCAACTTCTTCTCCAAACTTTCCACCCTGCATGAAGAAAAAGCCCGAATCGTCCACACCGCCGTCATCGTATTGTGTGTCTGCCAGCACATCAAATGTAATGTCTGATGTATCCGATGCAATCACATTTGCAAATACCGGTGCCACACCGCCGGAAAGCATTGTTCCAAACATCATTGCCGATGACAAAACAGTGGCAATTGTTTTTTTCACCACTCTTTTCATATGGTTTCCTCCTTTATTTTCTCTGTATGTTTCACAAAATTGTGTCCATATTGTGAACATCTGATTCCATTATATCTTTGCCTATATTTTATTACAAGTACCAAAATAATGATTTTATTGTCAATAACGCTATTGTCCACACTCCGTACAGATTCCCGGCAGGTTATCCACACTGTACCAGCCTTCCTGCACATTTTCACAGGACGGCGAAGCCAGATTTCCGCTTTTTTCACAGTACATACGCTTCTCTACGGTGCTATCCCTGTCAAATGCCGTCTTTTCACAGGAAATATCCTGAAAAATATTTTTCCAGATTTGTGTCACATGCAGATAGTTTTTCAGATTCAGCCGTTCTTCTTCCTCATCAAATCCAATCCACACCGCACCGATATATTCCGGTGTCATGCCGACAAAATACTGACACTTTACTTCTCCGTCTGCGCCGACTGTTCCTGTCTTTCCGGCAACTTCAATCCCGTCTATTTCCGCTTCCTTTGCAAGTGCCTGCGGCTGTGTCACGTTATTTATCAGTAGATGATTCATAATATCTGCCGTCTGTGTACTGACTGCCTTCACGCCTTTATGCGCGCTTTTTACTATCATTTCGCCCTCTGCACTGCAAAGCTTTTCATATAAATACGGCTGTTCATACGTTCCGCCGTTTCCAAACATCATATAACAGGACGAAAGCTTGTCCAGCGTAATACCGTCTGATAAATAGCCCAGTGCAAGCGCCGACAAATTGTTGTCTTCCTCTCCATTCAGATTCGTAAAAAGCAGTTTATCCCGCAGGAATTCATAGACGGTCTGTTCTCCCATCGCACGGCACACCTGAACCGCCGCCGTATTTTTTGAAACCTGAAGCGCCTGCGTGACCGTCACCATGCCGCCTTCCACACCATCATAATTATCCGGCCATAAAACAATCTGTCCATCCTTGTTAATCGCGATCGGTTCATCAGGTATCAGTGAAGAAAAATGAATTTTTCCCGCTTCAACCGCCGGTGCATATACAGATAACGGCTTAATCGTTGACCCAATCTGCCGTTTTACGGAAAGCGCCCTGTTATATAACAGGTTGCCTGCTGTACCGCCTGCTACAGCACGCACGGCTCCGTTGTAATCGGTAATGGCCATTGCCGACTGGATAAATCCGCCGCTTTGCAGCGTTGTAAAATTAAACCTATCCTCATATTTTAAGGCAACCGTCTGTGACAAATCTGAATCCACGGTCGCATATACACGCATGCCGCCAAAATAAAGCATCTGTGCCGCTTCATCCGCTGCCTTTCCCTTTTTCTTTAAATCCGCCGTCAGCTGCTTTATCAATCCGTCACAAAATGCGTCCCCGGCGCAGTAAGCCGTCTGTGTATCCACGTCATCTTCGTCCGGATATTTGTTCTCTTTTAAAATGCTTTTTGCAATATTTACAAGGTCTGCCACCTGATTTTCGTCCAAATTCTCCAGCAGGCAGGACTCATACGCTTTTGCCGCATTGGCAATGCCATATACACCATTTCCAAAATACAATCCGTTCCACAGCATTTCATAAAGCTGCTGCTCACTGTAATTTTTTGCAAGCTGTGCTGCCTGACGGCTTTGTGCCAGCCGTCCCGCGGGCATATTTTCAATTCCATTTTTTTCAGCTTCCCATGCCAGCATGCCTGCCGCAGAGCTTTTTAAGTTTCCCGTAAAATATGCCTTTAAGACATTTCCATAACCGAAACCTGCCGGAAGGAGTTCCACAAATTCCTGTGGAATTTTTTCATAGGAAACTTCTGTTTCTCCACCCGCATAAACCGTTTTATAGATATTTTCATCCGAATCATACACCGTAAGACCTGTTCCACGGATATTTCCGGCGGACAATAAAAATCCGCTGTGTCCCGCAGACGGCGATGAACCTGCACTTAGGCACACCACTGCCGCATACGCCAGACCTGCCGCGATATAAAGTGCCGCACAGCCCGCCGCTGCCGCCAGTACGGTTTTTAATATTTTGATTTTTCTGTCTGTTCTACTCTTGCCATTTACTCCACCCGCGCCGGTTGTTCCGCTTATACCGTCTGTCTGCCGGTTCATCTGCGTGTTTTTCATGTCCTGCGCTTCTGTCTGTTTTTTCTTTCCTCTGCTTGCCATTTTTATTCCTCTGCGTTTTTACATTTCTTTCATTTTTCTTAAACTGCTTTTATGCGTTGACCCTACATTTCATATTCCTTTGCATACAGCGCCGCAAACTGCACACCCAGTATGATAAAGAACAGCGGCGCAACCGTCACAATACTGTCATTTGCCACGCTGTAGACCGCAAATGCCGCCGCCGCACAAAATGTCCAGCACGCGGTCGCATCCGCTAATTTCACGCTGTCCATGTTTGCTGGCTTTGAACTTCGCATAAAGCGCACAAACCGCCCAATCCCGATGAGAAATACCGCAAGCACGGCACAAAGCCCCACAATTCCCGTGTTCACCGCTGTCTGTAAGTATGCGTTGTGCGGCTTGTCAATTACGGTTGTATGCGTACCGTGGGTGTTTAAAAGTCCCACATAATCATTTTGCGGAAAATACATTGCAAAATTTCCTGCACCACGTCCGATAATCACGGTATGCGTCAACAACGGAAGCGTATTGACCCACGCATAGCCACGCCCCGTAAAGAGTGGATACAGCGCCTCTCCAAACCGCTTATTTAACGTAACGGACTCTGACAGCGCGCCGTTTTGTCCAATGCCGTAAAAAATATCATCCTGTAAGTAAAAATCCGCCGGTTCATCATAGCCCAAGTCATAATAAACCGTATTCTGACTGTACGTTACCGATACCGCTGCAAAACGGGAATCTGAAAAAGTGATCCTGTTTCCGTCATTTATTACTTCCAGCGGCTCACCCGCCTTGTTGTAAAATTCAAGCGTTCCGTCATTGCATACGGTAATAAGCGTTTCGTTTTCACCCTTTAACGTCAGCTCATTGCCTTCAAGCCGGATATCCTTTAATCTGAAAATACCGGCTGTACCCGATGATTTTGTCTGTGCATCCGATGCCCCTTGTGTATCCGCCGCATTTTCTTTATCTGCCGTGCTTTCTGCTTTCTGAACATTTGCCGTACTTTCATTGGTTATTGCATTTTTACCGATAGACATCAGTTTCCCGCCGCTTACCGCATTACACAGCACAAAGATAACCACTGCAACAAGAATCAATGCCAAAAGCTTTTTTATCTGTCCTGCCAGCCCTCTGCCTTCCATGGCACATAAAAAAATCAGTTCTGCAAATGCCAGATAAAAAGAGGCCGTCGATTTTGCCGCAGTCACACTGAATAACAGACCACAGACCAACAGAATATACCCGGCTGTTTTCCACCGTTTTTCCGATACCAGCAGCTTTTTAAACGCATACGGAAGCAGCAGAAGACAAAAGCCGCCAAAATAATTTGGATTGTAGAATGTAAGTGATACATAACTTTTATAATTATCCGTATTCATATTATCAATAAGCTGTGCGTATTTAGACGGTGCAATCAGACTTTTTACAAACGGCAGTTTTAAAACCGGTTCGTAAAAAAATTCAACTGCTGTAAGAACAATCGTTACCACGCATAAAACCAGCATTGCTTTTTCAAAAATACGCATTGTTTCTTCATAACAAAAATAATTCATTGCCCCGAAAAACAAAATACCGTATCCTATCAGCACAAAAACACCCTCGCCCTCTGACGGTGAGCCCGACAGCGCCAGCCCTTTATTTTTTGAAAATAAAAAAGACAACAGCACTGCCGCCGTATAAACGGAAAAACAAATCCATATTTTCCGGTTTTGCCTGTCACGGACCGGTGTCTGCGTAAGCACCGTATCCGGGAAAATATTTTCACCAATCATAATGCAGGCCATGACAATCGCCGCCAGCACTACCAGGACTTCCCTGTAATACAAAAAGAAATCAAACACGTATCCATTGTAATTTTCAAAGACATCTGCCTGCGCATCTGTCAGTTTCCAGATTCTTAAATACGAAATCCACGGAATCACCATTGCAAATACCGCAATCATCCACGCGAATACACGCTTGTACCCCGGTACACTTTTATTTTTCATTATGCTTTCTCCTTTAAGTTTCTTATTGATTTATTATCCATGTTCCTTTTCTTTTCGTTTTATTATACCCGCCCGCAATCCCCTTTTACAAGTCCCACGCTGCATATTCCGTCTGTCTTTTTGCAAATCCGCTTTCCCGTACAGACAGCGTAACAAAAGGAGGCTTCCGACTGTTATGTCTGAAACCTCCCGCAATCTATAATACAAGCGCCTGTGTATCTTTATCTACCCACTTAAAATACATTTACTGCCTGTATACCTGATTTCCAATTGATTCGTCAATCTAAAAGGCGCTTTATTTTCTTATCCTTTGCATACTAGTCTTCAAAATACGCCGCCGGGTCTACCGGTTCGCCGTCCTTTGTCAGCATAAAATACAGATTCGGGCCTTCTTCTACATAATATGCTGTCGGGTCGGATACTGTTCCCAAAAGCTGTCCTGCCACAACCGTGTCGCCTTTTTTTACCACCACATTATCTATCAGTCCATACGTTGTCACATAACCGTCACCGATTGCTACTGCCACGGTATTTCCCGTTTCTTCACTGTAAGTTACGGATTCCACAACACCGTCTGCTGCCACACCGACATTGGTTCCCGCTTCTGCCGCAATGCTGACTGCCGGATTACATTTATACATTCCAAGTGTTTTAAAATAAATGGTCGTATCCATGCTGTATTTTAAAACAATATCGCCGGTTACTGGCCACATCAGCGTATCACTTTCATCAAAAGAGTACGCCGCATCCGGATTTGCCTTGGCAGAAGTCTTTGCCGCCTGTGATTCCTGCGATTCCTCTGCCGTGTCTGTTCCTTGTGCTTCCTTACCGGTTGTGATATTTTCCTGCGCAGCCGAAAGTCCTTCTGCCTTTGCACCGGCATTGGCAGCTTCCGCATCATCACTGCCGTCTGTCTTTTCCGGCACCTGTAAAATGTCAGAATATTCCTGTGTTACATCTTCTGTCCGAAGTGCTACATTATCCTGTCCCGATTCATTTAAGTTGACGATATTTTCCTGATTTTCTTTTCGTCCGGAATTGACCGCCACCGAATAAATTCCGTATCCAAGTGTCAGAATAATAGCAAATGATATAATTGTGCCAAAGACTTTTTCTTTATTCAGTTTGAATCCACTGTCTTTCATATGAACCTCCATTCCTTTTTCCGCCAGATATCTGACTGACCTTTGATGTTAATATGATTGCCAGTTTTCATCAAACTATACGTCTGATTACTGTGAAACAATGGTAATTCCACTGTAAAATGCCTTTAAAATCTGCTCGTAAGAACTGCCTTGTTTTGCCATAAAATCTGCGGTATAAAGGCTTACACCCATACCATCACCTAAGCCTTTTGTCGTAATTTTAATCTTGCCGTTACTGTTTTCAATCGTCATTGCCGCAGACGATAAACCCAGAATTTTTGCAAATTCTGTTCCGCTCATAATGACATTGCCTGCCTGTATTTTGGTCACATAACCGCTGTCGGTTTTCGACACAATCTGAATATCCTGAAACGGCGCTTCTTCGTGCAGCCCTGCCTGCTCATAGCCGCTTTTTATCTTTTTGACAAAGTCTTTATACGTAAATGTTTCTACTCTTAAATAATCTGTGCTTTTAATATCCTCCGGGCAGTCCACCGCCGCAAGATACGCATATTTTTCTTCTGAAATCTCACTCCCGGACAACGTCTTTCCGGCGCTGACTGCTGTATATTTTGCCTCAATATATGCATTCTGATACATCAAAACACTGCTGCCGGTTGATGCCACACAGTCTGCAATCAACGCATAATTACTTTCATAATTTTCCTGCCATGATGCCTTCATCTGCTTTTCGGTGAAAAATTCCAGACCAAGGCTTGTACTGTCCGCCTGCATCGCCGCTCCCATCACCCGGTAAATATCGGTACGCACCATGACACTTTCCGCTTTTAATACTTCAATTTCCTGCGATTTGTCAAACCGTGCCGCAAGCACCATCACAATAAACTGATTCAAATCCACCGCCTGCGTGGCATTTTTATACTGAATAATGACTTTCCTGCCCTGTATTACGCTTTCCGACACATTCTGCTCAATTCTGCCTGTCACGGTGGCTGTTACGGCATACGGCACAAACAGGTCTATGAGAATCACTGCTGTCAGTACGGCGGCTTTATTTCTTAAAAAAATTCTTGTCCGGTTCATCGCGTTTTCCATCTCTTTCCGTAAACCTTTTAAGGTCTGCTATAACAGTTTATGAAAGAAATCAAAAAAAATGTACAGACAGCCGGGAAAGATTTACTTTTCCGGACTGCCTGCACAATTCCGTTTATAATCATTTTTATATTCGGTCACAGACCTGCATGATTTATCAACACTTCCATTTAGTTCATCGGAACGTGGACTTTCTTTAACTTCCAGATATCAGATACATATTCTTCAATCGTTCTGTCGGATGAGAACTTACCTGCATTGGCAACATTTAACATCACGGATTTCGCCCAGCCTGCGCTGTTCTTATAACGGGCATCAATCTGTTTCTGTGCTTCTGTATAAGAACGGAAATCTTTTAAGATAAAGTACGTATCTGCACGTCTTCCGCCCTGGTTACTCAGCAGTGAATTGTAAATATCACGGAACATCTCAGGGTCTTCCGGTGAATATTTACCGTTAATCAGCTCTGTTAAAATCTCACGGACCGCCTGATCATTGTTAAAGATTTCCATCGGGTCATAGCCGCCTTCATTCTCATAGCGGATAACTTCATCTGAACTCAGACCAAAAATCACTGCATTTTCAATGCCGACTTCCTGAACGATTTCAACATTGGCACCGTCCATTGTTCCGAGTGTCATCGCACCGTTTAACATAAACTTCATGTTACCCGTACCGGAAGCCTCCTTAGAAGCCGTTGAAATCTGCTCGCTGACATCGGCTGCCGCAAAGATGATTTCACCATTGGATACACGGTAGTTTTCAATAAATACAACCTTAATCTTTCCGTTGATGGAAGCATCGTTGTTAATCACATCTGCCACATTGTTAATCAACTTAATCGTAAGCTTCGCAATCCTGTATCCGGCGGCTGCCTTTGCGCCGAAAATAAATGTTCTCGGTGTCATATCCATATCCGGATTTTTCTTTAATTCATTATACAGATACATTACATGCAGAATATTCAGCAGCTGGCGCTTGTATTCATGCAGACGCTTTACCTGTACGTCAAATATGGAATCCGGGTCTACATCAATGCCGTTATGTTCTTTGATATATTTTGCCAGACGGACCTTGTTCTTTCTCTTAATCTGCATAAATTCCTGCTGTGCCTTTTCATCATCCACATACGGAAGCAGCTTCTTTAACTGCGGCAGGTCTGTTACCCATGCATCGCCAATCTTATCCGTAATCCATGCGGATAACAGCGGATTGCCGTGTAAGAGAAATCTTCTCTGTGTAATACCGTTGGTCTTATTGTTAAACTTCTGCGGCATCATTTCATAGAAATCCTTTAATTCCTGCTTTTCAAGAATCTCTGTATGGAGCTTAGCAACACCGTTTACAGAGTAGCCTGCGCAGATTGCAAGGTGTGCCATTTTGACCTGTCCGTCATAAATGATTGCCATCTTGCGGATTTTTTCCTGGTCGCCCGGATATTTTGTCTTGATTTCTTCAACAAATCTTCTGTTAATTTCTTCAACAATCTGATAAATTCTAGGAAGCAGTCTTGAGAACAGCTCTAACGGCCATTTTTCAAGCGCTTCTGACATAATCGTATGGTTGGTATATGCAACGGTCTTTGTCGTTACGTCCCATGCTTCATCCCACTCTAAGCCTTCTTCATCCATAAGGATACGCATCAGTTCCGCAACCGCAACGGTCGGGTGGGTATCATTTAACTGGAATGTAACTTTTTCATAAAGCTTTCTGCAGTCGTCGTGGTGCTTCTTATACTGGTCTACCGCTCTCTGGACGCTGGCTGACACAAAGAAATACTGCTGTTTTAAACGCAGCTCCTTACCTGCATAATGGTTATCATTCGGATAAAGCACTTCGACAATATTCTTTGCAAGGTTTTCTTCCTCAATCGCCTTCTGGTAATCACCCTTATCAAAAGAGTTCAGATTAAAGGTATTGACCGGCTCTGCATCCCAGATTCTTAATGTATTCACGGTATTGTTGCCGTAGCCAACTACCGGAAGGTCATACGGTACTGCAATGACAGAACGGTAATCTTCCTGTACAAACATATCTCTGCCGGTCTTTTCATCACGGTAAGAACGTACATAGCCGCCGAATTTTACTTCATAACGATATTCGTCACGCTTAATTTCAAACGGATTACCGTCTTTTAACCAGTTATCCGGCACTTCAATCTGATAGCCGTCCTTAATCTCCTGCTTAAACATACCGTATCTGTAACGGATGCCACAGCCGTATGCCGGATATTCCAGTGTTGCCAAAGAATCCAAAAAGCACGCTGCAAGACGTCCCAGACCGCCGTTACCAAGTGCTGCATCCGGTTCCTGATCTTCAATCACATTAATATCAATGCCAAGCTCTGCAAGCACTTCTTTAATCTCATCGTATGCCATGAGGTTAATCATGTTGTTGCCGAGCGCACGGCCCATCAGAAATTCCATAGACATATAGCAGACAATTTTAACATCCTGCTTTTCATATTCCTTGTGGGTTGCAATCCATTTATCAATGATAATATTCTTCACAGAATACGCAACTGCCTGAAACTTCTGCTGATCATCACATTCATCGATATTCTTACGATACAGAAGCTTACAATTATCCTTGATATCCTTTTTAAATTCCTCTTTGTTAAAAGTATTTGTTCTAACCATCTGCGTCCCTCCGCTCACAAAAAGTTTCTGTCTTTTCTTTAAGAAAGTAATAATATACCAATAATTATACACTGCGAACCAGATTTATGCAACATCAGTATCTTTTTTGCTTTCCTATGAATTCCATCTTATTTTCTTGTCAGTTCGTAGTACACAATACTGCCCTGCAACAGTTTTACTTCTTTACGCTCGCCGATTTCATAATACGGCGCAAGCTTTGCCAGATGCTCCTCCTCATGGACATTTATCATGTACGGGTTTACAATCAGTACCGCCTTATCCTTTCCCTCTGATACCATTTTGGAAGAAAAATATTTTACTTCATTATAGAATTCCATTTCCTGTGTATTTTCATTCTCATAAAAAACTCTCTTTTTCGTTTTTTCATCCCAGTTTAAGTAATAAAACGGAAGATTGCCGCAGATAAATGAACCGTTGCTGTCCGGGATATAAATATCCGTTGTATCCGGGTGGTAATCCACATCTGCAAGCACTTTATCATATGCCTTGTCAATATACGTATACTGCGTATTATAAATGAGGTAATCCCCGTAATAAATGCTGTTGATATCGCTGACCTTTCCCGTAAAACAAAGCGTTGTATTTCCGGTATCCAGCTTTAAAAACAACCCTCTTGTCACCGGGTCAATCGTAAATACGCACTCACCGGCAAGTAAAACGCCAAATACTGCCGTCACTGCCATGCCTGCATATTTTTTCTTTAAAAATGTGCTTTCCGGCAATTCTGCCGCAAAAAGCGCCATACAATAAAAAAATATCAGATACAGCAAAACATCACCCGCTACATTATATCTTGCCACCGATGCCGTAATATACAGACATGAAAACGATAAAAATGCAACAAATGCTCCGGCGATGCCGCAGATTTTACACGATGCCTGAATTTTTTTCCTGCCTTTTACTTTTAAAATAAACCACCACGCAACCGCAATGACAATACCAGCTGTCAGTATCCAATTGAAATTTAACAAAAACTGTTGTTTTAATTTAACTGCCACAAATGCCGGCTGAAAGCCCAGACAATTCTCTCCTGTGCTGTCCCAGCGCAGTCCCGGTTCTTCATTTCCGTTTTGTGTCCACGTTGCAATACCACCGATAAACTTTGTATAATACAGCTGTAACAGTGTCACTGCAAGAATTGCATATAACTTTACATCTTTAAAAATTGCTTTTACGGCATGGCTTCTCTTTTCTGCAATATGCTGGATAAAAATGCCAAACACCAGTCCGCCGACCAGCACCAGTCCTGTTTCTTTCGTCTGAAAGCACAGAAGCGAAAAAAACGCCGCAAGAACCGCCTTGTCATACACATAGCTGTATAACAGAAATATAAAAAATACCGCCAGTGCATAGTCCGGATTAAAATACATGGTCATACCGAAAAACAGTGGTGAAAATGACAGTAAAAATGTACACACCGCTGCTTTTCCTTCTGTAACCTGCGGCAGGATTTTTAAGAATATGCGGTACACACACCACAGCGCCAGTGCCGTCAGAATCAGGCTGGTCAGTGTAACACCGATGACTTCCTGCGAAAAAGCAAGTTCTCCCGGCAGATATACAAGGCAGAATCCCAGTGTCGGATGTCCGCACAGCGCATAATTTTCCACGAATTCTTTAAAACCCGTATATTCAAAATGATGTGTTCCGAGAATCAGCCGATAATAATATTCTCCCGAATCCCAGCGCGGAAGCTGTGAAAGCAGCGGCACACGGCATAAAACTGCAATAAAAATAAGAATCAGCACCCACTTATGCGTATTGAAAAATTGTCGTATATTTTGCAGCGAAGCATTTTCCATACACAGATTTAACAGATATTCTGTGATAAAATAAGCCGCAGCGAAAAAAATCATTGCCAGATAGAAAATACTCTGGCTGTCTGCTGCCACCATATACAGCTTATAAAGTCCGGTTGCCAGACAGAATGTCATCGGAACAATACAGACAACCGCAATCTGACCTGCGTATTTTTTCAGATACCGGCACACCAGAGCAATCAGCACTGCTGTCACTGCCATTGCCGCTATCAGGATACAAAGTGGTCTTTTACCTCTCCATTCCAGTATATAGCCGCCGTAAATCAACGATGTCACCAGCATCAGCAGCACTGCCGCCACTGCATGATACACTTTTTTTAGAAACTCCATATTCATCTCCATTCTTTCTTTACGCTTAAAACACAAATTGCATCAGGCATATTTTTGAAATAACCTGATGCAATTTGTCCGTTGCAGTACTGTGCAGTGTTACACTAAATTCTCTCTACGCCCAGTGTTACCTGCTCACCATTAATATTCCATTCTTTTGTAAAGCCTTTTGCTTCTCCCTCTGTAATGTCTTCTGCCAGAACAATCTTTGTAATCTGTGCTGCATTTTTGTCAATCAGTGCAGAAATCTTGTCATTTCCGCTGACCGTTACATGAATCTTATCCATTACTTCAAATCCTGCATCCTTACGCATGGTCTGAATCTTGCTGATGACTTCACGGATAAAGCCTTCTTCTAAGAGTTCCGGTGTTAAATTCGTATCCATAACAACCGTAATGCCCTTATCGGAGCTTGCCACAAAGCCTTCCTGCTGTGTCATTTCAATTAACAGATCCGCCTTTTCAAGCTGGATATCCTGTCCGTTTGCCTGTAAGGTGATAAATCCAACCTTATTTAACTCATCCATTGCGGCATTGCCGTCAAGTTCACCAAGCTGCTTTCTGATTTCACCTAAGAACTTGCCGTACTTCGGTCCGAGTGTCTTTAACTGCGGCTTAAATGTGTAAGAAGTGAAATCTCTGACATCGTCCTTGTATTCAACTTTCTTTACATTTAATTCGTCTGCGATAATATCGGTAAAGAAATCATCCAGCTTCCACGGCGCTTTAATGAACATCTGTCCGATTGGCTGTCTGTTCTTGATATTGGTTGCGTTACGGCATGCACGTCCGATAACAACGGCATTTAATACGTCTTCCATATTGTCTTCAAGCTGCTTGTCAATCCATTCCTTATGAACTTCCGGGAAGTCACACAGATGAACGCTGATTGGCGCATTTTTATCAATGCTGCATACAAGATTTCTGTAAATGCTTTCTGTCATAAACGGAATCATCGGTGCGGCTGTCTTACACAGCGTAACCAGTGTTGTATACAATGTCATGTATGCATTAATCTTATCCTGTTCCATGCCCTTTGCCCAGAAACGTTCACGGCAGCGTCTTACATACCAGTTAGAAAGCTCGTCTACAAAGTCTTCCAACACTCTGGCTGTTTCCGTAATCTTATAATTTTCAAGATTGTTGTCCACTTCTTTGACAACCGTATTTAACTTGGAAAGAATCCACTTATCCATAACCGGAAGCTTATCGTATTCCAGTGTATATTTTGTTGCATCAAAATTATCAATATTCGCATACAATACGAAGAACGCATACGTATTCCAGATGGTTCCCATGAACTTTCTCTGACCTTCCGTTACTGCCTTATCGTGGAAACGGTTTGGCAGCCATGGTGCGGAATTTTCATAGAAATACCAGCGGATTGCATCTGCGCCGTGTGTCTGTAACGCATCAAACGGGTCTACGGCATTTCCCTTGGACTTACTCATCTTCTGTCCGTCTGCATCCTGAACGTGTCCTAAAACGATAACATTTTCATAAGGTGCTTTGTTAAACAGCAGCGTTGAAATCGCAAGCAGTGAGTAGAACCAGCCTCGTGTCTGGTCTACGGCTTCGGAAATAAATTTTGCCGGGAACTGCTGTTCAAAAATTTCCTTATTTTCAAACGGATAGTGGTGCTGTGCAAACGGCATTGAACCGGAGTCAAACCAGCAGTCGATAACTTCCGGCACACGTTTCATCGTACCCTGGCACTTCGGACACTTGCAGGTTACCGCATCAATATACGGTCTGTGTAATTCGATATCGTCCGGGCAGTTGTCGGATTTTTCTTTTAATTCCTCAATGCTTCCGATAGACATCATTTCTCCACAGTCTTCACACTGCCAGATATTGAGCGGCGTACCCCAGTATCTGTTTCTTGAAATACCCCAGTCCTGAACATTTTCAAGCCATGCACCGAAACGTCCCTTACCGATTGTTTCAGGAATCCAGTTGATGGTGTTGTTGTTGCGGATTAAGTCATCCTTTACTTCTGTCATCTTGATAAACCATGATTCTCTTGCATAGTAAATCAGCGGTGTATCACATCTCCAGCAGAACGGATAATCATGTTCAAACTTCGGCGCATCAAATAACTTGCCTTCCTTGTCTAAATCCTTTAATACTTCCGGGTCTGCCTTCTTTACAAATAATCCGGCATATGGTGTTTCTTCTGTCAATTCACCCTTACCGTCTACGAACTGTACAAACGGAAGGTCATATTTTCTGCCGACCTTGGCATCGTCTTCACCGAATGCAGGGGCGATATGAACGATACCGGTACCGTCTGACATCGTAACATACGTATCACAGGTTACAAAATGTCCCTTCTTATGCTGCTTTTCGGCAACTTCAGCCGCACATGCATATAACGGTTCGTATTCCTTGTATTCTAAATCTTTACCTGTATATTTTTCAAGAACTTCGTAGTCAACACCTGCGCCGCTTCCGAGTTCCTTACCTTCTTCAGCCTGAACGCCTGCCACAGTCTGACCTGCCTTAACAGCCAGTCCGCCAAGTACCTTGTCAAGCAGGGCTTCTGCCATATAGTAGGTATAACCGTCTGCCGCTTTTACCTTGACATAAGTTTCTTCCGGATTAACACAGAGCGCAACGTTTGACGGAAGTGTCCATGGTGTTGTTGTCCATGCAAGAAAATACGCATCTTCTCCCTTTACCTTGAAACGTACGACTGCGGAACGTTCCTTGACATTTTTATAACCCTGCGCTACTTCGTGTGAAGACAGCGGAGTACCGCAGCGTGGGCAGTAAGGTACAATCTTAAAGCCCTTGTATAACAGACCCTTGTCCCAGATCTGCTTTAAAGCCCACCATTCTGATTCAATAAAGTTATTATCATAGGTAACATACGGATGTTCCATATCTGCCCAGAAACCAACGGTTGATGAGAAATCTTCCCACATACCCTTGTACTTCCAGACACTTTCCTTACAATGCTTGATAAAAGGTTCCAGACCGTATTCTTCAATCTGTTCCTTGCCGTCTAAGCCTAACATCTTTTCAACTTCAAGTTCTACCGGCAGTCCGTGTGTATCCCATCCTGCCTTACGAGGAACCATATAGCCTTTCATTGTACGGTATCTTGGAATCATATCCTTAATAACACGTGTCAGCACGTGTCCGATATGCGGCTTTCCGTTTGCAGTAGGCGGTCCGTCATAAAATGTGTACACTTCACCTTTTCTGCGGTTGTCTATACTTTTCCGGAAAATGTCATTATCCTTCCAGAACTTTTCTACTTCTTTTTCTCTTTCTACGAACTTCATATCCGGTGATACTTTTTCGTAAACCATATTGATACTTCCTTTCCTGCCCTCCGGCAAATAACTTCTATTTATAAACTACTGATTTTTGAGGTTTTGCACATTCCCACGCCGAGTGCGGTCGTCTGCGGCAAACTGCAACTTCGCGCGAGTGCGCATCATCGGCACGTAGTGCCTTTTGTGTAATATTACACAAAAAACCTCCGCCGTAATACGGCGGAGGGTAAAATCATTCGTTCTATCCAAAATCCAAAACCAATTACGACATACCAGCATATGCGTCCCCTGTAACGGTGGGATTACCGTCCTCATTTACTTACAGGTTTCCTGCTTTCAGTTTGGATGCTTGGAAGTGATGTTCAGATAAATTCTACTTGCACCGGCTCTCACCCTCCCGGCTCGCTTTTGCGTTCAAAGATATCCTACTGTCTTCGTCATAGCATTTAGGTTCATTTTATAAGAGATTATGGTTCTTGTCAAGAATTTTACGCTAATTATTTGCTTCCAGCCTTTTACTGATTTTAGCAAAATCAATTTTAAGTTCCCCGTTATAAATTCCCACAGGAATCTTATCCTGAAATCCGAAAATACTGACCGTATCTTCCGCATCATCATTCTGTGCAAATGTATAGACAATCACTTTCATATCCTTCGGGTCAATCATCCAGTATTCACGGACGCCTGCATTGGCATATTTATAGGTCTTAACACCAATATCCTTTCTTCTTGTGGACTTTGACAAAACCTCTGCCACAAAATCCGGTGCGCCGTAAATACACCGGTTAATATCCTTGCTTCTGTCACACAGGATAATCACATCCGGCTCCACCATCGTCTTATCATCACAGTCGAGCTGGACATCGACCGGCGCTATATAAGACATACAATTACCGCCATGCTCATCTATAAAACTTTCAATTTGATGACACATCTGCAATGCAATAATCTGATGCACCGTTGTCGGTGCTGTCATTTCATAAAGCACACCGTCAATCAGTTCATATCTTTTATCCTCCGGCAGTGCATAATAATCTTCAAGCGTATATTCCCCCTGCTTCTTCTGTCCATACGGTACTGCCGTTTCACAAACTCTGTCCGCCTGATTTACCCCAGCATCCACCCCGGACTGCCGAGACTCCATATACGGCCCCTTTGTGCTTTCCGCGGCTTTGGGCGGATTTTCCGGCTTTAGCACGCGTTCCAGCGCCTGAAGCGTTTCGTATCTTGGCGACTTTGTAACACCTGTGAATATCTTCTGAATCGTGCCTTTGGGAATTCCCGTAAGCTGTGACAGCCGGTCATACGAATAACCGTACTGCTGTTTATAATACTGCATCTGTGATAAATTCATGGCAATCGTCCTTTCTATCGGTAATGCAAAACGGATACAATATGATACAAATTCATTATGTATCATATTGTATCCGTTTGTCAAGGATTTACTGCCATAAATATTATTTCCCATTGATATCATTATAATAGAACTGTAACAGCCCCACCCGTGCTTTCGTCCCCGTTTTTTCATTTAAGCTGGCAATATGGCGGTAAAATGCTGCACGCGACATGCCAATCTCATGCGCAATCTCCTGTGCAGGCTTATCCGAGGTCACAAGTGCCTGCAAAACCTCCCGTTCCCGCTGTGTCAGCCCGTACTTCCCGCAAAATGCCGCAAATGAATCGTCAGAATCCGGGCAACGCTCCGTATCAATGCCGGTATCATCAGCCGTTCCACTAATATTTTCATCGGTATTCCCCACAGATAACGGCTGTTCTTCCTGTTCCCCGGCTTTCTTTTCTTTCACCGGACTTTGATACAGGAACAGCAGAATGCTGATTACCACAAACAGCACAACGGCAGCAATCATCATATAATATCCGTTTCCCATTCCAAACCGCGTCGTAATAAATGCCGTAATCAGCGCACAAAAATTATTCACCGCACGCCCCATGCCTGCCCAGCAGCCGGGGCGTTTCATTTCCGGTGCTATTTCCATAAATCCCGCCGTGAAATATACGGAAAAAAAGCCCGCCGACAGGTAAAATACGACCAGTCCCACAATAAACGGCATTCCAAGCATCATACTCATCATACAGATTGTCGATAACATCATCACGCAGTACATCACCATGTGCATATACCGCGATTCTCGGATGTCATACAGCATGCCTGCCGCAAGTCCGCTCACGGCAAGCAGAAGTCGCGGCCAATGTCCGACGTCCGCACTGCCCTCTGCATGAACCAGCGTGACCGCATTATCCAGCTCCGCAAATATAAATGTCATAAAAAATACGATTGCCGCCAGTAAAAATGCCCTGACACGCTTTTCTGTGACTTGTATACGCTCTTGCGCATACACCTCTCTACCACTGTCTTTCTTTCCATTTGAATCCATGCTCAACTTTTCTTCCTCAACAGCCGGCATATTTTCATCTTCCCGCAGGTGTACCGCCCTTTCATGAAAAAAAAGCAGTCCCACTGCCGCAATGACAAATACCGCCGTTTCCGTCACTTTATCTTTTAAAAACCGGTGGTCTAAAAACTGTAAGCAGATGCCAAGCGCATAAGCAATTCCCGCAGGCACCGCAAGTCCTTTTCCTGCCTGCTTTTGCAGTGCCATATCCATATGGACTGCACTGCCTGTCATGCCAAGCATAAAAAATAAAAGACAGCCGCTTAACAGCAGCACACTGTAATTTTTATGCAGACATATTATCATAATAGAAACGGTGCAAAGCACTCCCGCCGCCCCTTCTAACAGCACTCTGTATCTGCGGTGTCCTGCATTTCTTATCCGCTCCGGTAACATTCCATATGCCAGAAATCCCATGGCACTGACCCCCAGCACGTAGCTTTGCGCCCGCACAACGCCGGTGGAATCCGTCACTGCCGCCATGAGATTGTCAAATAAATACTCCAGCCCCAAAAAGACAAAAAAGAATACACCCAATCTTACAATCGCCGTCCATACCGTCTTTTCTTTTAACTGTGCAAACATTTCATTTTCCTGCTTTCTTCATATAATAAAGAACAATACGCTGTTTCCCAATTCTTTGCTTTCTAAGAATTAAAACAAAAACAGGAGCATCGACAGCCAGTACGATTACTGCCTGAAAATACTCCTGCCGTCTGTTTTATTTTAAAAATTATCTCTGTACATCAAAGGAAGCATTGTTCATCAGACTCTTAATCTGTGCAACACTTGTAATATTCGTATCGCCGCGGATAGAATGTTTCATTACGGAAGAAGCCACTGCAAAATTGACAACATCTTCCGGATCCATATTTTCCATCAACGCATAAATCAGACCTGATGAGAACGCATCGCCGCCGCCGACACGGTCAACGATATCGAAATTAATGGTCTTGCTTTCGTAAGTCTCCCCATTGGTATAGAAGAATGCCTTTAAGGAGTTGTTGCTTCCTGAATGGACATAGCGGACTGTTCTTGCAATCGCCTTCATATGGTACTGCTTATCAATCGCCTTAAATACCCTATCCATATCTTTAAATGAAGGGTCCATGGTCAGACCGTCTTTTACATCTGTTCCGTCTTCATTGTATACATGAATCGGCTCAATACCGATTAATACATCTACATATGGAAGATACTTGCTTAATACATCTCTTGCCGTTCCAAAAGACCAGAGTGTACTTCTGAAATTCGGGTCAAAGCTGACTGTCAATCCCAGCTTCTTTGCAACCTTTACCGCCTTATCAATCATACGACGGCAGTTGTAAGAAAGCGCCGGTGTGATACCGCTTAAATGCAGCCAGTCATAATCCTTTAATATATCTTCAAAGTCAACATCACTATAATCATATTCTGCAAATGCGGAGTTTCCTCTGTCATAAATAACCTGGGAAGCTCTTACGGCAACACCTTCCTCAAGGTAATACAGACCCATTCTTCCGTCTGCCTTGATAATGTGCTTTGTATGTACATCATTTGCCTTTAAGTAATTAATCGTAGACTTTCCTAAATCGGTATTCGGAAGTACCGTAAAAAATGTACTGTCTACGCCAAGATTTGCCAATGATACTGCAACATTTGCTTCCGCACCGCCATAATTTACGATAAAATCATGTGTTGTAACAATTTTTTCATAATTCGGCGGAGATAATCTTAACATCAGTTCTCCAATTGCTATAAATTTCATGTTGTCTCCTTCTCTGTATTTTCACAGTCGTATAAACGCTAATACTACAAAATAATCATACTACGGATTGCACTAAAATGCAAACATAAATCTTGCCGTCTTTTATCTGCCTGCCAATCCGCCAAGCACAACCCATAACAGCGGATTTACGGACACACTGCCGTCTGTAATGCCCTCGAAAATGCAGAATCCGATAACGGCTGTCACCGCCGCGTCAGCATACCTTTTCATGCTTCCCCTCATTTTCTATTTTTGTTGCATATTATCTGCGTGTAAGCTATAATAAACTTACGAAATTTTCACACGGAACAGGATTTAAGAGGTACATAATATGGATACATTTGCAACACTCAATTCCATTTTGGTAAAGCTTTTCAACGACATTTTAAATATCGAAGAAAAGGCATTAATTACAGAAGAATTTAAAGATATTTCCGTAACGGATATGCACATTATCGAAGCGATTGGTATTGCAGAACCTCGTACCATGTCTATGATTTCAAAATCCCTCGGTGTCACAATGGGCACACTGACAACCGGTATCAACGGACTGGTCCGCAAAGGCTACGTTGTCCGCAACCGCAGTGACCGCGACCGCCGTATCGTATACGCTTCGCTGACCGAAAAAGGAATTGCCGCATATCATCATCACATGAAATTCCATAAGAGTATGATTGACAGCATTATGCAGGATTTAAGCGAAGATGAAGCCGTTGTGTTAAATAAGACCTTTAAACGTCTGGAAACATTTTTCGGACAGTGGACAGATAAACATTAAAAAGCTGCGTCTTATAAACGCAGCTTTTTTTATTCATGAAAGAGTGTATTGCGGTACTTCTTTAATGCCACTCTGAGCAGACTGCCTAATACACCGCAGACAATCACTTCTCCAAGTCCCACGGTCAGCATAAAATACCACAGCATGCCCTCTGTGCCATACGCATATTTTAATACAAACGGCACGATAACAGTGTTTGCAAGTATCGGCGGCAGTGGCGCTGCCCATGGGTGTTTGCGCAGCATATAGGTTCCGACTGCACCAATCAGTGTCGCAAGACTGCCAAAAACAATATCCCAGATAACCGCGCCGCCTGTAATATTAGCAATCAGGCAGCCGATAAAAAGTCCTGGCACTGCCGCCGGTGTAAATACCGGAAGAATTGTAAGTGCTTCCGCAACCCTGAACTGTATCGGACCAAAGCTCCAGTAGTCAAAGACAAATACCAGCACGGCATAAATTGCCGCAATGACCGCTCCCTGCGTAATAAACGTTGTTTTTTTCATTTTCATCTGTATATTCCTCATTTCCTTGTATTTCAGCCGGTATACTATCCATCCTCCCCAAAGCTGTTGCAGTAAATATCCAGAAATCTAGATACCATACCACACTGTCTTCCGATTTCCTCATAATTTTCCACCGTCATCGGCGGTACAGTCTGCCAGCCTAACATTTTATACTGTTGGCAGACCTTTGGATTATCTGATATTTTTGGAAAATTCCGGTATTCCCTTAAATACTCAAATCCCAGCCCGTAATCCTTCTTTGCCTGCTTCATCGCTGCCTTTCTGTCTTTAAAAATAGGCATTCCGTCTTTATTTGCACCTATCGCATAAGCCTCTCCATACTGCTGCCAGCGCTCAACCAGTTCCTGATTGTCACATTCGCCCACAACTGTCCCATAACAAATTTCACGCCGTATTACCGGCACTGCCACTATCGCCGCAATCAAAACTACGGTCACTGCCACTGCGGCTATAATCCGTTTCTTTGCAAGTGCGTTATTTATCATAGAATCACCCCTTTACAGCATTTCAACAGCCTGTTCAAATTCCTTTTCCGTTGTAATTCTACCATTTTCATAACAATATCTCAATGCTAAAAACGCAACAAAGAATCCGCCGGTCATTCCAACCGGCGGATTCTTTGTTTATTTTATTAAGATATATTTCAAATTACTTTGTAACGCCTTCTGTCTTGTAGATAAATGTTACAGAACCGTCCATGTCATCTGCCTTTCCTGCAAAGGACTGATAATCTTTTCCAAGGTTGATAACCTTCTTAATTGTATCAATTGCATCGTCTGCATCACTGCCTACAAGAGATGTAATCTGGCTGATTCCTTCTTCGTTGAACTGAATCATACCGTTGTTTAATTCAACCACACCGTCATTTAACTGTTCTGCACCGTCGCTTAATTCGTGTGCGCCGTCATTTAACTGGGTTACACCGCTTGCTAATGCACCTGCTCCCTGTAATAACTGTGCTGTACCAATCTTTAACTGCTTTGCACCATCATCAAGAGCATTGATGCCTGTTACAAGTGCCGGGCTGCTCTCAGAGAGCTGACCGATACCGTTCTTTAAATCAGATGTGCCGGATACGAGTGCCGGAACACCGGATGCTGCTGTAAGCTGTGATGCACCTGCATCAAGCTGCTTTGCACCGGATACAGCATTTGCAATACCGCCGTTTAACGTATCGTTGTTACTCTTTAACTGTGAAAGTCCGCTGTTTAACTGGGCGCTTCCTGAAGAAACACTGCTGCTTCCCGCTACAAGCTGTCCAAGTGCTGTTTCTAATGTATCCTTCTTTGCAACGGCACTCTGTAAACCTGCGTTAACCTGTGCTGCGCCTGCGGCAAGCTGTGCCACGCTGCTGTTTACAGTATTTTCTACCTTACCGGCACTTTCATTGGCTGCCGTATTTACAAGGATAACCATTTCATTCTTATAAATAGAAGCTAAATCGGTAATGCCTGCTGCCTGTAACTGTGCGTTTGCCGCAATACCGGCATTTAAAGCTGTTACAACCGGATTAGAAGCATTTGCTGTTACAAATGAATATGCATCCATGTATTTATTGGCAAGTGCTGTCTGAGCTGCTGTTGTCAGTCCGCTTTCTGAATACATATCCGTAGCAGGCTGGATCAGCAGGTTATCATTTCCTAATGCTGAGAGTGTACCGTTTAACTGTGTGCCTGCGGCTTCAAGTGCCTGTGCGCTTGTCTTTAACTTTGTCTTATTGCTTTCATACTCACTGATAGAAGCTGTCAGTCCGTCTGATAACTGTGCCAGTCCATTGCTGACCTGTGCTGAACCGTCTGCTAATTTTACCATACCATCCATCAGTCCGTTTTCACCTGAAAGCTGTGCCTGTAACTGTGCCAGTCCGTCTGCAACCTGTGCGGAACCGCTTGCGAGTGCGTCAGAACCGTCTGCCGCACTTGCAACACCTTCTGTATACTGGCTGATACCTGCCTGTAATGCCGGAAGTCCGTTTGTTTCATCTGCAAGCTGGGATGTACCTGCCTTTAACTGGTTTACACCGTCATTTAAAGTCTTAGCACCGTCAAATAACTTACCTGAACCGTCATATAACTGTGAAATACCGGAAGTTAATGTCGGCATAGAAGATACTACTGTGCTTAAACCGTCTGAGAGCTGTCCTGCACCGTTGTCTAACTGGGATACACCGTCTGTTAATGTCGGAACCTGGTCATTTAACTGCTGTGTACCGTCTGCAAGTGCCTTGCTTCCGTCTACAAGCTGCGGAGTTGCATCTGCAAGCTGGTTCGTACCGTCTGTGAGCTGGTCAGCCGCATCCTGTAATTCATTGACCTTATCCTTTAAGTTATCAATGCTTAAATCATCTGTATCAATGTCAGATAAGAAGTTGCTGGTTGCCATAGACATCATCATATCCAGTTCAAAATCTGTCACATCGGCTGTGACTTCAAAGTATTCCGGAACATCTAAATCCAGTTTTTCATTGTCAAACTTCATATCCAGACTGTCTTTTAAGCCCGGCATTGTAATACCGAATACAACATTGCTGTCGTTGACTTCTGTAATCTTTCCGTTTGTTACTTCGATATTTGAAAAGTTATCGGAAGGAAGAAGCATGCCTGTTACCATTGTAAACGGAACATAAACCGTCTTTGTCTTTCCGTTTACGGTAATGGTCTTTTTCGCATTGTTTGTATAGTCAAAACGCATTGTGACTTTACCGCTCTTTCCTGCAAGGTCACTTGCTGAAATTTCCTTGCCGTCCAGATAGTAAGTTACTTTCATGCTGACAGGTGCGGTCTGTGTTGTTGTACCCTGATAAGTAATGCTGTTGCCGTCTGCTGCCCATGTCAGGCTGTTTCCGTTGGTTGTGCTTGTTTCATCACCTGTTAAATTAGTAATGTTTGATAAGCTTGAAACATCTGTAATAGAAGACTTTCCTGTTACATTCTTTAATTTTTCATTAACGATAACATGATCCTGCTGTCCGTCAGCCTTTGTAAATACAAAAACGGTTTCTTCCTTTGAATCGGTCTTTGCTTCGGTTGCAACCTTTGGTGCTGAAGAAAGCTGTGATGTCAGGACATCTGCAATCATTGTTTCTGTGTCTGTATCCTGTTCGTTTGCAGCAACTTCATTCTGAACTGCTGATGATGTATTTGTTCCGCAGGCTGCGAAAGAACACGCCATTAATGCTGCACACATAAATACTGAACCATATTTGAATAATTTCTTCTTAATCATATAATTCTCCATTTCCGCCGTAATCCGGCTTTTACAATCTAATTTCCATTTCTCATCTGCCGTCAGAACTATTTGCTGTAAGTATCTGTTGAAGCATAAGCCACATTTTTAGCTTTTTCTTTCTTATCTTTCTGTCCGAATCCGATACTTGTGTATCTGATAACCTTATCAAATACAACGAAGAATGACGGTAATACAAAGATAACGACAAACATACTGATAATCGCACCTCTTGACATTAACTTACAAAGAGAAGCAACCATATCTACGCTTGAGTAAGCACCAACACCGAATGTTGCGGCAAAGAAGCCTAAGGCACTTACGATGATAGACGGAATAGAGGTTGAAAGAGCCGTTGCAATGGCTTCCTTCTTTCCTGCACCCTCATTACGTTCCTTCTTATATCTTGTTGTCATCAAAATTGCATAATCGACCGTTGCACCTAACTGAATCGTACCGATTACAACCGATGCGATAAACGGAAGTGTCGTTCCTAAGTAATACGGAAGTCCCATGTTAATAAAAATAGCAAATTCAATTGCCGCAACCAGAATAATCGGCAATGAAACGGACTTAAATACACAAAAGATAATAATGAAGATTGCCACAATGGATACGGCACTTACGGTCTTAAAATCTTTATCTGTAATGGTAATCAAATCCTTTGTACACGGTGCTTCACCGATAACCATGGAGTTCTGGTCATATTTCTTTGCAATCGCATCAATCGTAGAAATCTGATTGTTGATTTCATCGGATGCCAGCTTGTAATCTGAACCGATTGCAATCATCTGATGCTTATTACCTTTTAACATATCCTTTAAGTCATCCGGAACAAGTTCGTCCGGAATGGTTGTTCCTGCAAGGGAATTATATCCTAATGCAAAAGAAACACCCTCAACATTTTCCAGTTCGTCTAACATCTTCGTTGCATCTTTTGCTGTCATGTTCGTATCTGCAAGAATCATGTAGACGGAATTCATATCAAAATTTTCTTCCAGAATCTTATTTGCCTGTGAGCAGGCTGTAGATTCAGGGAATGTATCTGTTAAGTTATAGTAAACATTTGTATGATTATATCCGTAAATTGCCGGGAATAATAATACAAGGAAAACGATAATCGGAAGCCATGCGTGGTTGACAACGAAATTTGCAAGCTTATCGAATTTTGCCGGCATAATTTCTTTGTGCATTGTCTTTTCCAATGCCCTGTCAAATGTCAGAATCATGGAAGGAAGAATCGTTACACAGCCGATAACACCGATTACAACACCCTTTGCCATAACAATACCGAGGTCTAAGCCCAGTGTAAATGTCATGAAGCACAGTGCGATAAATCCGGCTACTGTTGTAATGGAAGAACCGACTACGGAAGTAATGGTATTTCCGATAGCCACTGCCATTGCCTTATTATGGTCATCCGGATACTCGCTTTTCTGTTCCTTATAGCTGTGCCATAAGAAAATGGAGTAGTCCATTGTAACACCAAGCTGTAATACCGCTGCAAGTGCTTTGGTAAGGAAAGAAACCTCACCCATAATAACATTAGAGCCTAAGTTGTAAACAATCGCCATACCGATACTTAACATAAAGAATACCGGTACAAGGAAAGAATCCATAAACAGTGCCAGTACAATACTTGTAAGGACTGCGGCAATCACAACGTATGCAATCGTTTCCTGCTGTGTGATGTTCTTTGTATCTGTAACAACGGCTGACATACCGCTGATGAAGCACTGTCCGTCAGCAATATTTCTTAATTCCTGAATCGCTGCCATTGTGCCGTCACTTGATGTTGTATCATCAAAGAAAATCATAAACATCGTACAGCCGCTTTCCTGATTTTCAAAATAGCTGCGGTACTTTGACGGAATGATTTCAGTCGGTACTTCTGCACCTACCATACTGTTATAAGAAATAATATCTGTTACATGTTCTACATTTTCAATTTTATCTTCTATCTTTTCAATTCCTTTAGCGTCCATTCCTTTAACAACGACCGTGGCATACGCACCCTTGTTAAATTCATCCATCAGAATGTCCTGCCCTTTCATTGTGTCAATGTCACCGGGCAGATAATACAAAATATCATAATTGACTTTTGTCTTGACATATCCGATGCCTGCCGGAATGAGCAGCAATACGCTTAAAATCAAAATTGGAATTCTAAGCTTAACTATCGCTTTTCCTACCTTTTCCATTATTATTCCTCCTTTTAATACTCAAAATTGTTACTGACCGTTGGTCATTCTCATTTGCGATTGTCATTATAGCACAAAATGACCAGTAGTCAATATAGTTTATAAAAATTTATGACTTTTAGTCATTTTTTATTGACAAACGGATTAAAAACCTCTATTATGCATGGAAGACAAACGTAATTTATAAAAAATTGCAGATAAGGAGACGTTATGGGAAAGTTAGAATCAAATAAATTGCAAAAACGGACCTCTCTGCTCAATACCGCATTTAACCTTTTTACAACCAAAGGTGTCAGCAAGACCTCTATTGCAGAGATTTCTAAAAATGCAGGCATTGCCAAGGGTACATTCTATCTGTATTTTAAAGATAAATATGATATCCGCAATAAACTGGTTTCGCATGAATCCAGCAAGCTGTTTAAACATGCAGCCGCCAATCTTACGCAGTATTGTTTAAAGAATAATCTGACACTGGGATTTGAAGATAAAATTATTTTTATTGCGGACCACATTATCAATGCTTTAAATGAAGATAAGACCCTGCTCACCTTTATTTCCAAAAATTTAAGCTGGGGAATTTTCAGGGAAGCCCTGACAAGTAACATTGCGGAAGACGATGTAAATTTCAAAGATGTATTTTATTCCATGATTGACTGTGCCGAATACGAAATCGAAGAACCGGAAATTATGCTGTTTTTAATTACCGAGCTTGTCAGCTCCACCTGCTACAGCGCAATTCTCTACGAAGAACCGGCAAATATCGAAACGATTAAGCCGTATTTATTTACCACAATCCGCGGCATTATCCGTCAGCATGAAACCGCACCAAAGGCGCAGGCCGAAATGCAGTAACACTCCCCGCTTAAAAAAGCACCGGCAGAAAATGACATGTCATTTTCTGCCGGTGCTTCTTTCTTTTAATTTTGCAGTTTTTACTCCGTGCGCAGGGATTTTAACAGCGCGATTTCTTTTGCATAACCGTCCAATTCATTCGGTGTTTCCAGAAAGAACGGCTTATCCGCTAACATCGGGTGGTTGATAATCCGTTCAAAGGCTTCCGTTCCGATTGAACCCTCACCAATCTTTTCATGGCGGTCTTTATGGCTTTCAAACGGATTCTTGGAATCGTTGATATGAATGGCATACAGTCTGTCAATGCCGATAATCTCATCAAACTGCTTTAACACGCCGTCAAGGTCATTTACAATGTCATATCCCGCATCGTAGACATGGCACGTATCAAGGCATACACCCAGATGGTCATTTAATTCCACGCGGTCAATAATCGCGCGCAGTTCTTCAAAAGACCTGCCGATTTCCGAACCCTTGCCCGCCATGGTTTCAAGCAGTACCTTTGTCGTCTGCTCCGGCTTTAACACCTCGTTTAACATCTGTGTAATATAGTCAATTCCGATTTCAACGCCCTGTTTTACATGGCTTCCCGGATGAAAGTTATAAAGATTTCCCGGTACATATTCCATTCTTTTTAAATCATCTGCAAACGTATTTTTTGCAAATTCTCTCGTGCTTTCATCTGCGGAGCATGCATTTAACGTATACGGCGCGTGGGCTAAAATCACATGGATACCGTTTTCTTTTGCAAATGCTTTAAAACTTTCCACGTCCTTTTCATCTATTGCCTTTGCAGCACCGCCGCGCGGGTTTCTTGTAAAAAACTGAAATGTATTTCCTCCGAGTGCAACAGCTTCCTTTCCCATGTGAAGAAAGCCCTTAGATGCCGAAAGATGACAGCCTATCTGAAACATACTTTTTCCTCCCGTTTTTATTCTTCTTTTTCACTGCCGGTACGCTGCAATCGTTGCGTACCGCGTACGTCCACTTTTACAGCAGCGCCTGATAAATCTCTCTTTTCGATACACCGCGGTCTTTTGCCGCCGCTTTCATCGCTTCTTTTTTATCCATGCCCTGGCTGATATACAGGTCAACGTGGTCTGCAATACTCATCTGTGCCCACTGTGCCTGTTCTTCCGCTTCAATCGCTTTCCGGCTCTTGCCCTCCACGACCAGCACATATTCACCGCGCGGCTCCTGTTCCTCATAAAAGTCAACCGCCTCTTTAAAGGTCGTAAGCATTGCCTTTTCATGCCGCTTGGTCAGTTCCTTGCAAATCGTGAGCGGGCGGTCTTTGCCAAACACCTCACACAGCTCCTTTAATGTCCGGAGCAGACGGTGTGGCGCTTCATATAAAATAACCGTTCTTGTTTCTTCCTTTAATTCGGAAAGCACTGCCTTGCGCTCCTGCTTGTCAGGCGGCAGAAATGCTTCAAATGCAAACCGTCTGGTCGGTCTTCCAGACATTGTCAGTGCCGTAATACATGCCGCCGGTCCCGGAAGGGAAGTCACGGTTACGCCTGCTTCATGGCACTGGCACACCAGTTCCTCACCGGGGTCTGAAATGCCCGGCGTTCCCGCATCGGTAATCAGGGCAACCGTTGTGCCTGCCAGCATTTTCTCTACCAATACTTTTGCCTTTTCGACCTTGTTATATTCATGATAACTGGTCATCGGGGTCTTGATTTCAAAATGATTGAGCAGCTTAATACTGTTTCTGGTATCCTCTGCCGCAATTAAATCCACTTCTTTTAAGGTCCGAAGCACACGGTAGGTAATATCTTCTAAATTTCCAATCGGTGTTGCGCACAAATACAACATTCCCGTATGTTCCATAACTTCACTCTTTCTGCCGCCAAACGGCCTTTTAGTACATTTTGAGCAGCTCCTGTGTATACGTGCCGTCTTCTTTGTATACAACCAGCGGCGGCTCTACTTTTAAGAGTGCTTTACCGCCTTTGACTGCTTCGATTAACACCATATTGGCATCCTTATTTTCATGCGGATATACCATACGGATTCTTTTGGGTTCTAAATGATGCCGTGTCATCACTTCAAAAATTTCCACAAGCCGCTGTGGGCGGTGCACCATATAAAATCTGCCGCACATTTTCAGACACCGCGAGGCTTCCCGCACCACATCTTCGAGTGTGCAGAGCAGTTCATGGCGCGCAATCGCTTTTGCGGAATGCGGATTGGTCAGTCCATGATTCTCATTCATATACGGCGGATTGGTCGTTACAACATTAAAAGAAGCTCCCCCGAATATCGTGGAAGCCTCTTTAATATCACCCTGTACAATTTTTACAGCTTCTCCGATTTCGTTTAGTTCCACGCTTCTTCTGGCAAGGTCCGCACTGACCGCCTGAATTTCCAGTCCGGTAAATCCGGCGGCATCGGGATTTTTTGCCTGCATTAAAATGGGAATGACCCCATTTCCCGTACCTAAATCAAGAACCTGCTCATTTTTCTGCGCTTTTGCAAAGGAAGACAAAAGCACGGCATCCATTCCAAAACAAAAGCAGTCTTTATTCTGGATAATCCGGTACCCGTTGCGCTGTAAGTCATCAATTCTCTCATTATCATTCGTCATTGATATGGGATTTTCCTTCCTTTTTTTCTAATTCTTCAAGCTGCTTTAACTCTTTATCATCAATATGCATCTTATCGTTGCGGCGCTTCGGCTTAAAGCGGATTTCCGCAACCGGATACTCCCGCACCTCTTTTTCGTCATTGCCGGTTGTCACAACCACCTTGACGCGCTGGCGCAGTACGCTCACGCTTAATACCTCGCCCTTTAACTTATCCGGTGTCGTCACATAATCGCCGATGCCTGGCAGATGACTGTTCAATTCTTCGTAGGTTTCTTCTTCATTTTTCAGACAGCACATCAGTCTTCCGCATACGCCCGATATTTTGGTCGGATTTAACGAAAGATTCTGCTCTTTTGCCATTTTAATCGAAACCGGCACAAATTCCGGCATATAAGTCGCACAGCACAGCGGTCTTCCGCACACGCCGATTCCACCCATAATCTTTGCTTCATCGCGCACCCCAATCTGGCGCAGTTCGATTCGGGTCTTAAATACCGATGCCAGATCCTTTACCAGTTCCCTGAAATCAATTCGTCCGTCCGCCGTAAAATAAAACAGCACCTTATTGTTATCGAATGTATATTCGACTTTGATCAGTTTCATTTCCAGCTTGTGCTTTGCAATCTTTTCCAGACAAATCTGAAAGGCTTCTTTTTCCTTCCGGCGGTTTCTTGCTTCCCGCTCATCATCCTCCGGCGTTGCAATCCGGATGACTGCCTTTAACGGCTGAATTACCTTTTTATCTTCAACTTCCCGGATTCCTAAAACAACATGTCCGTACTCCACGCCACGCGCGGTTTCCACGATAACATGCTGTCCGGTTTCAATGTCTTCATACTTTCCCGGTGCAAAAAAATAAATTTTTCCTGCCTGACGGAACCGGACTCCAATAACCTTTGTCACGAGTTTTCCTCCATTTTATTCCTTTTCATTCTGTTCTAACTCCACTGCCGCCTGCAAATGCAGGACTGCCGTTTTTACCTACATCGCCTCTTTAATTGCCATAATCAGCAGTTCAATAACAAGGTCAAAATTAACATTTGCCTTTAACCGCAGCTTCACCTTGTCAATGGATTTTAAAATGTCTTCCAGCCCCTCATAAGAACAGTTCTTTGCCTGCTCTGCAAGCAATGACATTTCATCTTTAAAAATCAGGGCGTTGGAATCCTTTGTGCTTTTAAAGACTAAAACATCCCGGTACCACATTGCCATTAAATCTAAATAATCATCAATCGTGAGTTTATAATTGGCGATATTTTTGACTTCCGCCATAATTTCCGCTGTTGTCATCTCTTTGGCATAGCGGATAACGTGCATCACTTCTTCTTTTAACTGTGCAAATTCTTTTGATGTTGCAATCGTTACGGCACGGCCGATTTTTCCCTGTGCAAATGCAGTTGCAAAACGGCACTCATAGTCCGTTAAATCATACTTTTCCTGTAAATACTGTGTTACCAGTGTATCCCGCAGCGGTCTGAAATCCAGTCTGACACATCTTGATAAAATGGTCTGTAAAAATGTATCCGCATTGGTTGTCAGCAAAATAATAATGCCGTATGCCGGCGGTTCTTCAATCGTCTTTAACAGGGCATTCTGCGCCTGCTGTGTCAGCTTCTCCGCCTCGTCAATAATATAAATCTTATACCGGCTGCTGTATGGCTTAATCTGCATATCGCCGATAACCTGTTCTCTTACATCATCGACACCGATACTGCCCGGTTTTTCATGATGCACCCAGATAATATCCGGCTGATTGCCCGATTCACTCTGGATACAGGAATGACACGTACCGCAGGGTTCCTGTCCGTGCCGTTCACATTGCAGTGTTTCGGCAAAAATGCCCGCCGTCATCTTTTTCCCCGAACCCATCGGTCCGTTAAAAATATAGGCATGTGAAACCTTATTGAGTCTTATTGCATTCTGTAAATGTTCCTTTATCTGTTCGTGTCCGTAAATATCTGCAAACTTACTCATGATTTGTCCTTTCTGTTTTCCGTTCCAATTTCCGGATTGTATCACGTTGAAATATCCAAAAGCAGACCACGGATATCATCAATCTTACTGATAATGGCAAGGTGGTCTTTTTCGTCCTTGACCAGCTCGCCCGCAAGGTCATCGAGATTCTTATCCACCAGTCTTACAATACCGTAAACTCTGTGGCGCCCGCGTCTGTCGAGGAAATTCTCACGCGAAAATTCATGGGAACGGCTCACCACTTCATTTAAAAATCCCTTAACCAGTTCCCTGTACTTTTTCATATCTTTAATATCCATGTGTTTGGAAATCTTATCACCCTGCACCGTGATTTCCTCCATCATGGAATTTAATTTTTCCTGAAGATCCTTTTCTTCGATATTGCGGATCAGCGTAAATTTAAAGCTGTCATCTCCACTGTCCACGCTCTTTGTCGGTTCTTCTACCTGTTGTATCTTTGATACGTCATTTACCTTAATATCCACAAAAATACCCCCATTTTGGCACTATATAAGCATTATAGCATACTTTACCGCATAAACCAATAAATCTTTACCTAAGTTTCCACAGTTTCATCCATATATCATTTACATATACAGTAAATATTTTTAATCGCGGCTTTTTTGTTCACCAATATTCCTTAAAATCTCCTGCTTAATTGCCGCCACACTGTCTTCTAACCCGTCATTGTTTGAAAAATGCTTTGTAATCCCGGATTTTTTTAAATTTTCTTCGGAAAAATCCTGCTCATCTGCCAAAAACCTACGGCACAGTTCCGCATACTTTGGCTTTTCCTGTTCTTCTTCCCTGTGAATAGCGCGCAGAAGCCGGATTTTATCCTCTACTTCTATATATATCGGCAAAAGATGTTCTTTTCCGTAATATTTGCAAAATCCGTCATACGCTTCAAGCGTTCCGATAACAATATAGCGGTTCTTTCCGCCTAACTGTATCTGCCCGTCATTGACCGTAAAATATTTCCACACGCCGATAACCGTATCATAACAGCGCATTTCGATGATTTTTCCTTCTTTTTCAAGCCGCGCGGCTTCATCATTATTTACAAAATGATACTCAACGCCCTCCGCTTCTCCCGCCCGCATCGGCCTTGTCGTATACATGGTAATTCTCTTTAAATGAAGCTGCTCATCGTGTGCAAGCTGTTCGTAAATGTGGTCTTTTCCCGTTGCACTTTTTCCCATTAAAAATATGATTTCAGGCATGAAACATATACTCCTTTTTCACTTTTTTCAATACCGATAACTTCCAGATTTTTCTGGATTCCTTCACGGATAATCTCTGCAATTTCTCCTGTATAAACCTCTCCCGCCTGAATAAGCGGTATACCCGGCGGATAAAAGCACACGCCTGCCGCTGCAGTTCTTCCCACGCATAAATCCAGTTCTACCGGCTCGGCGTCCCCATTCTGCGCATCATACGGATTACATTTCACCTCCGGAAAACATTCCATAAAAGCGGTTATTTTTTCTACGTTTTCAAGTTCTGTTGGCAATTCATTTCTTTGTTTTATGTCCTGTTCCGTCTGTAGTTGTGATTTCTGTCCTCTTCTGATTTTCGTCTGCATTTCATCATCTATCTGCCTGAGTGCTTCAAAAAAACGCTCATAATATTCATCGGTATCCCCGATACTGGTCATCGCAATGACATATTGCAAAGAAGCCATTTCAAGCTGGATATGATATTTATTTAACAATTCCTGATACAATTTTTTTCCGTCCCGTACAAGCAGTACAATCTTTGAAATGTCATCGGTCGGAAACAGTCGGATATTCGTAAGTGTTTCTAATTTTTTCCGCAATGCCAGAAGCCGTGTCACATACGCATTAAAAAGAGGTTTTCCTTTCGTTTCAAGCACTGTCATACAACGGTCAATGCCACCCATTAATACATAGGACGGACTGGTGGTTTGAACCATATCCCAATACCGCCGCACCCGCTCTTTATCAATATTTCCCTGCAAATGCAGTAACGCCGTCTGTGTCAGGGACGGCAGTGTTTTATGAATACTCTGGATTACCGCATCGGCACCGCAGAATACCGCCGATTCTGGAAAAGCTTCATGAAATGCAAAATGCGCGCCGTGCGCTTCATCTACAATCAATATCTTACCATACCGGTGTACGATTTCCGCAATTTTTTTTACATCCGATACAATTCCCTCATACGTCGGCGAAGTAATAATAACCGCACGGATATTTTCATGCTGTTTGAATGCCTGTTCAACCTGACTTGGTGATACCGCACCGTAAATGCCGCTTGTGACTTCCTTGGGATACAGATACACCGGATTTAATTCATTTAAGTAAATGGCATTATACACGGCACGGTGACAGTTTCTTGCGACCAGCACCGTATCATTTTTTTTCGTTGCTCCGCAGATTGCCGCCAACAGCCCCGCACTGCTTCCGTTTATCAGCCACAGACTTTCCTCTGCACCGAATAATTTTGCCGTCCGCTCAAAGGCTTCTTTTAAAATGTCCTCTGTATGATGCATATTGTCAAATCCGTCAATTTCCGTAATGTCAATCGCATAGGGGTTTGGCATGACAAACTCCTGTGTATTTCTTTTTGCTCCCGGCATATGTAACGGCACATAATCTGCACCGCAGTATTCCTCCAGCCGCTCTAATAAATCTTTTTTCATTCTTTCTCCGTTTCATGCAAAAAAGCTGCTTAAACCTGAAAAAAGCCAGATTTCTATTTTTTCTGACCTTGTCCGGTTTAGACAGCTCCTTTGCTTTTATATTCTGACCCGACATTTTTGTCAAAGTCTGCTTTTAAATCTGTTATTTTGTCACAATTAATTTCATTTCAGCCGTTGCTGTGCTTCCGATTGCATCTGTTACCTGATACTTCATCGTATATTCGCCTGCCGCATCGGTTGTATATCGTCCGCTTACTGCGATTTTATCTGTAATATCATTGCCGCAGGTATCTTTTGCCGTCACACCTTTTAAGAAATCAACGGTATCTCCCACCTTTACGGTCATATCCTGTACTCCTGAAAGTGTCGCACTCTCCTTATGCCATGGATTTGTTTCATCCGGGTCTGTCGGGTCCCAGCCTGCATTTGGGCTGTCTAACGGAATTTTAATAGATTCCGGCTTGCCAAGCGGTCCCGGATTCGCAGCATCATCATAAATATCAACCGTTGTTCCCTGCGGACAGTTTTCATACAGCCATAATACATCACGGACGCACATTCTGACACAACCCAGTGATGCAAATGTACCCAGCTTATTATATTCTTCTGTTTCAAGTGTATTATTGGCTGCCTTTAAATACGGTACGGAATGGAACAGATATCCGCCGCTGATACGGTACGCATAATGTCCATAGGTATTGTCCACCATTAAACGCCATACATACATATCCGATGTTTTATAATTTTCACCGGTAATCGTTTCTTCTCCTGCTCTGCCGCAGGATGCCGCAAATGCTTTTACCGGAATTGAATACGAACCGCTCTCATCAATCCCGTAGACCGTTACACAGTTTGCCGCTCTGTTGACTTTAATGTGATACGGATATGCCACTCCGGCCGGTACGGTATAAGAAACTTCCTTCTGCTGTTCCGGCTCTTTTAAATCTATCCATGTCACTTCTTTGGTCTGCTGTTCGCCGTTATTCTTATTGCTGCCGTCACCCGGTGCATTATTATCCGCACCCGGTGAAGCCTTATTTTCTTTACTTTCATTACTCTGCGTAATGCCTAACTTACTGCCAAGCGGTGTGAACCGGATACATACAAATGCACCGGCGCCCAGCACTGCAAGAATCAGTACGATATAGATTATCAGTGCTTTCCAATTGCGCTGAAACCAGTTTTTCCGTCTTCTTAAATATTTATAATTAATGTTTCCTTTACTCATTTTATCCTCCGTTTTGGACAGTCCCCGAAAATTCTTCTAAAAACATTTCCGCTCAAAATGCTTCAATTCACGCTGTTTTTGCAAATTGCACATTTTTCTTATAAATTTAAAATGTTTTTGTATCCATTCCTGTGCATGTTCTCAAAATACTTTATTTTTTCAATCCATTTCAGCACATACATTTACTATGATAACACATCGGTATAATAATTCAACCTGTATTTATATTTTCCGGGACTTTTACCTTCTATTCCCGACAAAACACCATTTTTTCCCCCTTTTGACAAAAGCCCAAAATTATACAGTGTCTTTCTTCTCCCATTATATTTAGGATTATCTCTTTTTCTGTTCTATAAATCTGCAATCAAAAAAAACTCAACCTTTCAAAAAGATTGAGTTCCCTAACTTAGTGCCTAGAACCGGAATCGAACCAGTGACACGAGGATTTTCAGTCCTCTGCTCTACCGACTGAGCTATCTAGGCATAGTAGCGGGGACAGGATTTGAACCTGTGACCTTCGGGTTATGAGCCCGACGAGCTTCCGAACTGCTCTACCCCGCGTTATTCATTTAATTTATTATATGCAAAACATATAACAAATATGCAAAATTATAAAAGAATATAATGGACGGAGAAGGATTCGAACCTTCGAAGGCATCGCCAGCAGATTTACAGTCTGTCCCCTTTGGCCACTCGGGAATCCGTCCATATTCAATTAAAACGCAATAACCCATCTTCATATCCGTAGATAAGCCACCGCGAAAGCCGACAGTCGGAGTCGAACCAACAACCTGCTGATTACAAATCAGCTGCTCTGCCATTGAGCCATGTCGGCAAAGTGGGACCAATAGGGCTCGAACCTATGACCCTCTGCTTGTAAGGCAGATGCTCTCCCAGCTGAGCTATGATCCCATTAAACATGCTATATACAATTATAAATTGTAAACGACCCGGATGGGGTTCGAACCCACGACCTCCGCCGTGACAGGGCGGCGCTCTAACCAGCTGAGCCACCAGGCCATTTTCTATTATCAATGAAAAACAGTGATAACTGAAACTTTTATGAAAGAAATGTCTTAAAGAAATTTAAAACTATTCTTTCAAAACTGCACATTAAATATATCATACAGGAACTGCTTTTGCAATACCT